>JGI24021J15306_10009546_pt1 | contig 12014 bp, 10 predicted proteins | sample Ectturendosymbi1_FD_15306 | JGI IMG/M metagenome (IMG submission 15306)
AGTTTCCACATTTTTGCAGAGTCATTTCCACATTCAAGAAACTGAGATTGATAATATTTTCTTTTACTGATTTCTAGTTGGTGATTTACCTTATTCTTCATATTCCTCATTTTTTTGTATCTTTTATATTCTTGCTTATCATCAAATTTACAACGAACTACTGCTCTATCTATACTGGGCAAGTGTTTCGCTCGCCTCCCCTGAAACACACCACTGATCACATCTTCTTCAAGGAGATCAACTCCATTAATATTTGAAACGCTTGTTATATTTTAACCTGAGTAGAAAGGTTGCTCTTTCCATTATTGCGATCGTGCAATTGCGTTTGTAATATGTAACTGCACGAGGATCGAATTTTATTAACCACACGTGCATTTGGTTCTTGAAACGTTTACAAGCATTATAAAATTGTCGACTATTTTTTGCTACAAGTCGCAAAGAAGGGACAACAGTGACATTAGGTTGTGTTCATAGACAAACCGAGATTTACGATACGGACACTGCCAGAGAGAAATCATTCTGCCGACGCTCTGAATCACACGGCGTGTTGTTTCAAGCTGAAATGGGTCTGTTACTTTGCGGAATGATAATAATTAGTGTCAGTTACATCTTAATTTCCAGTGAATGCAATTATTAAAGACGCATTTCCAGTTGAGTTTTCGCAGCTTGTGTTCTGATTTATTCAATTTAGTCTTGAGTTTGCTTTCCCTACTTCTGCTTTAGCCTTTGAACTTTTCTCGCTTGAGCATTGCTTGCAGATTCAAAGACTGACGATGCCTAGTATTGCATGAAATCAATTTTCTATAAACAATTTGCCGATTGCTTACTTGCTGCCTAGTATTGCATGAAATCAATTTTCTATAAATAATTTGCCGATTGCTTACTTGCTTATCTTACATGTGGAGAGTTGTTACTTGATAAAAAACATGTCTACTTCGCACTTGACAAATCACCATAAAACCTGGGTTATGCTGGCAAATTGAGAAAACATAAACGAAGGAACTAATACATGTACAATCAACAGATAAATGCGAACACGAAATCACCTACTATAAATGCAAAACATTTGATCTTTTCAATCGAAGCTATGGCCGAGCGAGAGACCCACTTGGCCAACCTGCAGGCAAGCAGAAAAAGGCGCCCACATACCTCTCCTGATAATCCCGAAAGGAGTACAAAAGCGTTTAAAACAAAACTGAACTGACTGGCAATAAACTCAAGACATGAGCTTTTCATTCTTTTGCACAAATATTTTATTAAAGAAAACGCAAAAAATCTTAAAAGTTTTTGTCACGATGAAATATATCAGCATCAGTTGCAATTTTTCACTCGTGCAATGTGGCAACAGGTAAAAAAGAATTTTCATGAGAAAAAACACCAGCATTGATTTTATTTGCATCATAATACAACGGCGAAAAGAAAGTTTCGCCAGCATGCTGACGAAAGTATTGCGAGTCCGACCAAGAGTTGTTCTGTTTGATTCGTTTGCAGTTTGGTTGTGCAGCAGAGTTCATTATTCTCGGTGTTGGTGCAAACGATTCTTGATTGCAATCGTCTGATGGTCGTTTTTTCCCGCCCTTTTTCCCATCTTCTTGCAGAGCTCGGGCATAAGCGTTTGTTTTGATTTTCATTCTTGATACCTGAAAATGAAGATGAACAGGTACAAAAAAAGTACGAGTTTCAGATCAGCAAGAAACTCTTGTGAACGAATTGATAAAATTCTCTAGATGAAGTAAATGAAGTTAGGATTCAAATCCAGCAAAAAAATTACGGCAAGGTTGTTTTAATGTCAAAAATCAAAACATCTAAAAACGTTGTGATAAATAAAAATGTGGCTAAAATGAGCGATTGGCTCCAACAGATGAGACTGAAAAGAGTTAGCTGCAAAAAATGCCTCAGTTGATACAAATTGTATTGTGAGAAATGAAGCAAATAAGCACGTTTAAAGAACACTCATTTGGTTTCATTGCTGTTTGTCACATCAAGTCACATCCTGTTCATGAAAACGTGATAGCGATGACCTACATACAACGGTTTGATTGTTTGCATAGCCAGTGTTTAATTAGATTTTTGCCTTTTTGTATCCGACTGAATATTTGCAACCATTTCGTGAAAATGTTTCAAGAAATGCATCCAGAAAAATATCAACAACAAAGAAACATTTTCAAATTATGAAACATGCACCAGCCTAGGGAGCATCGATGTGATTATTGTTGTGATATTTCATTGAATCTTTTCGATTTTGCCGATCAGTCAAGTTGATTTTATTTGGTGAACAGTGAAACTACATCGGTGATGACAGAAGATTGTGGCAACACTCCTCTATAAACACGTTGAACTACAGTCACAGATTTAATACAAGACGTTGGTGTTTGTCCGCCAGCGCAGTGATGAGTATTCTGTTTACAACAACAAGTAAAAACAGTTTGCAAAACATCACACAGTTTCGTCAAACTAGCAAGGTTCCAGTCCTCATATACACAAGGGACAAAAGCTCATTCTTACCAATTTATTCTGATATGACGTGACTGCGATGAATCTCGTCTGTGGAAATCTGATCACATTAAACGACCCAACAACCAGGATCTCGTCCAACGGATCAACGTGAAGGCGGACTTCGTACATCCGCATCGATTCGACGAATATCTAAAAAACGCCGTTGGTTTGTAAACCATCGAGAGCATTTGTTTGTCAAAGCTAACACACACATGCGCCTTAAGTATTTTTGAACAGCATGAATGAGAACGTAATAACACTAAAACTATGGTAGTTAAATTTATAAGTGGTCACAATTGTGCACAAATTTTTTGAGACCAGGATTGAACTTTAGGGTTCATTTACTACGTGGCAATTGACGACAAAAACGTTTGAAAATGACGTGAAAATCACATCAGCCGATTGTTGATCAACCTATAAGGTGGTTAAAATCGTCATATGCCACAGTCCACTATAGTACTTGTCATATTACTGAGACACAGGTCTTAATTTTTAGGTGATATGCCACAGTTTTGTATTTTTTCACAAATACCAACTAATCTTACTGTAAAACAGAAACAAACCATTATCATATTCAAGAAATATACAATACTCTGCTTTGACTGTGATGTTTTTCACTAATTTGTTTTCTACTTCATTCGAAATTTGCATCAGACTTTTGAAACTAAAAGAGATGGGAAATGCTAAATGCGAAAATCTCAAGCCAAAGAAAGGACACATAATGACACAATACGCTTATTTCTTCGGCCTGTACCTCATTAGGAGGCCTCTCCCCCTTGGAATTGGTGAGCTTCATATTTTCAAACGACAAGAGCTTTCCATTTAGCTCAGCTCCGGTGGAAGGTATCTTGCTCTCGCTAAAGAGTGTTTGTCCATGCTTGAATATGCCTGTCTCTTTCATGAGCCACCAGTCATCCTTTAATATATGGAAATAAAGTCTTTCAACTATTTGTGCAGCCTTTCATTGATCCCTTTCCTATTCCTTTCCTATTGTTTCAGCATACAAAAAGTAACTATGCAAAGCCTTGATTGTGTAGTCGTTTATGAAAAATCAATCTGGAAAAAACATGCACTTCTGCAAAAATGGAACACAGGGAGCCGGAGCAGCAGTAGGTCAGGGGGTTAGTAATGAAATTTACAGTAAACAAAAATACAAAAACTCGAGTAACAATTTTGATCTAAAAATATCAGCAGAAATGATAAAAAACTGCTGAATTTTTTGCGTGCGCAAATAGCCCTTATAAATTTGTTTCCATTCGGTATTGACGAAACTATAAAATTACTTATGCAACAGGTATGAGAAAACACCTACGCCCCCGTTGTTTCCCATTTGAAAAGGCAGGGGGCAATACCCCGACGTTGCCCTGTTCTCCGGCTTCCCTAACGAAATACATCCAATAATCAATCCACTAAATTAAACCCGGATTTATAAATTACGGCTTTAGCATGTGTGCAAAGCAACTTCCGGGTTTAGTTGTAAAACACAGCTCTTATGGCCGCAGTAGCATATTCACGAACGACAGTAATATATGTACTTTCCACGATGGGTGTAAGCAAGGAATCGATCAGCAAATTTTTGATAGGAAATCGATTTCACATAAAATTACGCATCCTCAGTCCTTATTCAAATAGAATCATTTTTGAATAAGGACTCTTCTATTTGAATGAGGTCTGAGGATGCGTAATTATACATGAAATCGATTTCCTGTCAAAAATTTGCTAATCGATTCCTTGCTTACACCCATCGTGGAAAGTACGTCCTTGAATAGAGATATGTGCAAGTTTGAATCATCGCAAAAAAACGAAAGCAGATGACAGTCGACTGATTCCTCGAAGCATACAGAAACATTAGTGCTTTTAAGTAACAGCAAAATAATCGTACTTTTTTTGCGAAACTGTTCTTACTTTGTACGAATAACGGAATGAGTCCACATTGGCAATTTCTATGTTCACACAATAAGTTAGATCCGGAAGCAAGCCGAATATCTTCACCTTGAAGTACGGAAACAGCCGTCTGGAAAAATTACGATAACAAAGTTTGTTGAGACGAAGTGATAATGATGGAATATCACAGTTTATCAGCTACAATCGATGGTGAAAAAAAGTATGTTTGCATCTTTCTTGTATTCCTAACTGACCAACTCAAAAAAATGTCGCACTACGATCTGACAATCTCCAATTCGCAGAACATTATACCAAAGCGTCCAAGGCCAATGCGTTTCAACTTGATGAAAAATACTGAATTTAAAAATGTCGTTCGCTACATGTCATTGAATCACGCTGGAAGGAAAGATATTGCACTGTCAAGTTTGTCTGTATAACCACTGAAATGAACGGATTTGACCTGTGGGGCAAAGTCTAGGTTTCAATAGCAGCAGCTTGTACACATTTGCTTCGTTTTATATCATTATTTGTCTTTGCACTCGATAAAAATTCGCAGAGTTCAACATCCGCTTGTTCTACAGCAGTTCTGCTTTTTCGTTTCAAACCCCAATAATATCAAAGATGGAAAAGTTTTGAAAGAAGGTCAAGTCTGATTTCCTAATTTGATCAAAGCTTATTCTGAAAAGCAGACGAGTCAAACGCTTGTGTGAATGCGAAAAGTACTTTGCAACAATACCATCCAAGAAATGTTTCATCCATTCCAGAAATCACCACTCATCATTTTTCCACAGAAGCAAAAAAAAGTCGTAACCATGTCAATTTCAATGTGCAAGTTGTAAATCATAACATGTGCTTTGACATTGAAACCCACAACCAAACAAACCTTAAACATAATCATGTTACAAAATGATATTAATATTCTTACCTTCCTCTCTTTGCCACAATGCATTCATTGGGCAGATAACTGAACTCAGACCATTGATCCTGGTTCTGTAGTTCTGCTGTAAATCCCGATTCTGAAGTGAATCGGGAAACTTCGTTCTCCTGGCTAGCCATAATGCAAGATTAATATTTTCACTCTGTTCATCTCAACCAACTCCAAGTAGATGATTCAGTTATTCCTGAGCCAAAGCCAGAAATAGTGAGGAATGTAGGCCACGATGAAGGAAGATGCCTGTGATTTGGGTTGTTTGTGAAGATCTTGAAGTTGATAACGGTTTGTGAAGAAACATTTTCACACCTGACGACGGTAACAAAAGGCTTGACGTTCTCGTCAGCTCGTCGTGAGGAAAACAATTCGTCGTCTTCGTGAGTTTCCTGACTTGGCCGCTTCGTGAGTTTCCTGACTTGGCCGCCTGACTTGGCCCGAGGAGGGAGTGATAAGGAAAGAAGTTGGTGAGTCTGGGCTTGATCCACTGCTGCGCAAAAATATGTCACTGAGTTCTTCTAAATACACGGCATTAACGTTTAAGCATGTTGCGCAATAAATATACTAACAGAGATTCTGTGACACAACGACTGCCTGGTATCGCTAATGCAATAACTGTTGCACATGCACAGCGCAGAAATCAATGCATCTATAACTATATGTTTTAAGATTCTGTTTGAATAAGATCTGATGATGCCTACTTCTGAGGCGAAATATATGCTATGTAAGATCTTTAGTGTTTCATTCTTTGCTGGGAAATGATTTCTTTCGATAGGCAGTGTATATTTATTAAAACAATGTTCCTTGCAATCAATGCAAATAGCTAAGCCTCTTTTGTTATAATGCATAGACAATTGTGGCTCAATATATGGTATTGCACAGAACAAGTCATATTCCACATTAAGCCTTCAACGTTTCGTTTTCGGAGAAACAAGCGCTGTCTGCCTCAAAATGCCTTAAATGCATTTTGTTCAAAAAAGAACGTGGTAGGTTATGTGGAAGTTTTCATACGGCAAATTCTAGCACATAATGACGAAAGAGGGCATATTATGACGTTTGTAACCCAAAAGCTGCTGTATCTTTGTTTTTTATTAAAAGGTTCAACTTGAAAAACGTACTCAATTTCAGCAATACCTGGGCGTGACCCGTCGAAAATGTTTGTGTGGCCCACAGTCGCAAGGGGCTAATCCAGCCGGAAAGGTTTGGGGGGGCGATTTCGAGAATTCTACGTATTCAAGCGTCATACTATCGCTGAAGTTTTTATCAGAATTGCACAAATTTATGGTGAATAAACTTAATTTTGTTGTTTTTAGAGGGGTTGATCGCCCCAATCGCTCCCTCCCTTGGATTTGCACATGCACATTTGAGAATCCCGTTATGTTTTATGATTAAAAGTGGCTGAAATGCGGTGCTTTGAAGACAATTCATGAAGTATTAGCCTGTTGGAGAAACGTTACAGATTAACATTTCAGCAAATCTTCAATCACGTTACCTGTAGCAAGCGGCAAATTGCACAAGGCTGGGTTTGTCAGATGAAATTCATTAATGATTTTTTCTTTATTCACGGTTTGGAGAAAAGCCACAAAACGTTGGTTTGTCGATAAAGTCAAGCGTTTGGAGCAAAAAAATCGGCGGACGAGACAGATTATCGAGACGAAACATTGCGATATCAGTATCACGAAATTCTTGTTGAGCATTTTTTGTTGTAAGTCTACTCAATCCTTTCAATCACACAAAGAATGAAGCAACAAAACCTACCGAACAAAGCGATTTTCTAGGAAGGTCAAATGCATATGAGGCATAAATGGATAATTCTATATTTTACGAGATATTCAATTCCAGCATATTAGGGGGTTGAACACTTGCATTAGGGAGTGTTTGAATTGTGATCAGAAAGAAAATTAAAGATTTTAGACCATTATAGAACTATTGAGCTATAAAGGAAGCAATCTAGTTTATCACATGCAACTTGTGTGCATACGTACTATATCTGTACTCGTTCATATCTGATGCCATCTCTTTTTCATAGAATATACCAATAAAAAAACTTCGGATTTCCTATTTTTTTATATAGTGTGCAGAAAACATACTTTATTTCAATGAAATAAAACCAAATTTGTTGTCAAAATCTAAAATGCACAGCATTTTGTCACAACCAAAAGTCAACAGTTACCATTCCGTTTAACTTCAATAATCCATTCCTTGTCAGCAAATACTTCCAGGAAGTCAAGTGAGACTTTTATCTTCCAACATTAAACCATCTCATAGTTTGATTGTGTTGATGTTAACAGTTGGCAATGAAGTGTCGAAATATCAAATATTATATAACTCAGCTTGACTGTTAATGAAGCGATGTCGCAGGAAACAAATCAAACCTAGTAGAAAACACCGAAGTTCTTCTCATTTGCTCGAATCTAAACACAATTTTTGTCATAATTGAACACAACATTTAACTACACTGATTTTGAGAAAAACAAAACGAACAAGGGCGGTAACATTTATGTATGAGATGCTTTTGCTAGAGTAAAGAGTTGACAATCTCAAAAGAAATTAACTAAACAATCTCAAAAGAAATTAACTAAAAACAAGAATATTGGTGTAAACTGAAGAGATTACAAACTTTTCCTTTTTCGCATTGTTTCCTTTGAAAGTTCTGTTTCGATCAACGCTAATATTTAAAATATGTGCCCTTGAGGTGTCTACCAATGCAGAAATGCATCACAGAAGTCAATTTAAAAAGCCATGTAAAGCATTTTTCAATATGTACGATTTATTGTTTTCATAGAAAATTTCCTAAGCAATTCAGTACTTACTACATTTTCCTATTTGCATGACAAAATGCAGTTGCTCTCATAATGATTCGACTATAAACAGTTAAAGAAAAACCCAAATTGTTCATTAAATCTAAACCATTATCAAAAAATATGTTGCATTACAAACTCTGAGAAACGTTTCGAGCGCAACAATGGATGAAACATAAACCCAGAAAATCCTTACAAGATGTTGCAGAAGCTGGTAACGCTCGTGAAGAAACATTTTCACACCTGACGACGGTAACAAAAGACTTGTTATGATCGTCAGCTCGTAGTAAGGGAAACAATTCCTCGTTTTCGTGGGTTTCCTGACTCGTCCGCTAAACTGAAGGTTTTCATGTTAGGACGAAGTGATAAGGAAAAGAAGGTGTGAGTCTCCATTCAAGCCATTGTTGTGCAAAGATCTGTCTGTGAGTTCTTATGTTTCATGATTAAACAGTGATCAACCAGCCGTCCATTGACGATCATACCTCAAACATGCGTTTATTATTTTGAAAGATGTAACATTTCAGTACATCAAAACTATTTGAGGCGTAGAAAGCGGTAAATCTACCAGACCAAGTTTGCTCACATGAAAGTTATCTCTAGGGACTTTTTTTACAAACTGAACGTTTTGCGATAAAAGTCATGAAACGTTTGTTTGTCAGAAAACAAAGCATTTGGAAGAGGAAAATCTGTATGAAATATCTCGGAGATGAAACAGTAATATTTTAAAAGTAGATTATGCTGTCAGCTGCAACGATACTTTTGATGTCAATGACTGATATGGAAGAAAACGACAGCGGGACACGTTTATTTCCAAGAGAATAGTGTGAAATATCTGCAAGATAAGAAGCATCATAATGCAGAAAGGCAATGCGTTTAATTAACATACTTGCCGTATATCACCAAAGTCATTCCCCACCCGTATGCCAAACACAAATGCGTCATTGTTTGAAAGAAAATAAAAACAAAAAATCGATAAACAGCATTATTGCCTACAACTGACAAAGTACAGTACATTTGCTTTACGCGAAAGTACAAACAAAAGGCTTTGAATCTTTTTATGTTGCATTTTTATGTAAAACGTTACTTAAAAGTCTCAACCAAGTTTACATTTGAAAGTTTTGTCCTATTTTTTAACAAATTCCAACCGCACTAGCATTAGCTTAGGCTTGTATTTGGGCAGACAATACAAAACGATTAAACGTGGAGCAAGTTTATACATTATGTTAATCTGAAAACATTTTCGTGCGATTATTCAAAATACCACTTAGTATTTCCCAAAATAGCAATGAATCAGCCAATGTTTCGAACTGGTATGTCCAGTAAAATCGAAATATTTTCAAAGCATCTTAAATATTTGCAAACACATTAAAATTGTTTCGCATCTGAAGAGATGATTTTCAAGGGTAACAAAATCGAATTTACAAAGTTGTGAAGAACGTGTTAACATGAGGTTTTGTCAACTTAGGAACGTAGTTTGCGCATCTGACCAACGCTCTATACGAATTGCTTGCAGATTCTAGTGCTGAGTATGCGCAGTGTTACGTGAAATCGATTTCCTGCTTAAAATAAATCAGCTGATAGATTTGAACCAGTCGCATTTGTAGAGGCTAGGTACTCAGAATATGAATTGCGTAAGATACTCTTCGTACGTAATAGAAACACAAACGATTCGTAAGTAAAATTCTGAGTAAGAATCTACAGATTGCGACAAACTAAACTACGGATAGATAACCCCAAAAAGTTACAAGTAGCTTCCTTAGGCGCATTCTTTCTTCTCTGGTTAACGGATTCTATCACCACAAACTTACCAGGAAGACCATTCGCTGGTATCGAAGGCTTGCAACTTTTCAGAGGACACCAGAGATTTTGCGTTCCATTCATCAATCTTTTTTGAATGAACCACAACAACGTAATAAGACTCTTCTTGGATCAAAATGGACGCAAAATCCTCGACGTCAAAAAAACGCTCCTTGTTGAATTTTGTTTTGTTAACGCAGCAAACGTCAACATCAATCCATGCATTGAGCTCACCTCACATTCAAAAGCAACACAGTAAAACATTGCAAGTACTGCAATTCTAATGCAAATTACAGATCGTTCAGACTCGGACCGTAGCCTACATGACACTCAAAAAGGAAACAGAACAAATATCTACCATTCAAACCAACAACAAAAACTTTCATCCAAGGAACAAGAGCACAAAACACATCAAGAACAGCAACAACAATCAAAAGGAAATGCTCAAAGGTACATGACACACGCATAAAACTCACATGCGAAAAAACAGAAATCTCTGGAGGTTCTTTTCATAATGACCAAACCTTGGGCCTAGTGCAGCCAGTCAGTCAATATTGCAGGCAAGGTCAAAAATTTTGCATGGATAGCAGACATTACCTCGAAGACCTAATGCAACAGCGTTACGCGTGTTTGCTAAGCTGTACAATAAAAGAATTGTAAGCAGCAACAACTTCTGATACTTTCAGAAAATGCTTTTGAACTTCCGATCTGAAAGCTTTTCATGAAATCTTTTTATTCAGAAACTAAGTTTACGACAGCGCAAAACTTACCAAAATCGTTTCATGATGCATTTATTTGCTCGTGAGTACTAATAGCTTACTTGACCACCTTTTCAACTTTCCTCTCTCAATGAGCCTTCTGAAAAAAATATAGTGAGTCAAATTAATAAAAATGCATCATTCAACAAAGAAAAGCTTGGGAAATTTTGCAGAATATTTATGAAGTCATTAGAAAGAAAAGACCGTAATGTTATTGAAGTATTTGGTTACCGGTCAAAAAACATTTCATGGAAAAAACAAAAATTCCATTTTCGTTTATGCAATAACAGGTAACAGGACGTTATGCATAGCCATGCTCACATATTCATCTTCAGTGTGGTGATGGCACCTTTGGAACATTCAAATTTTTTATTCAATATTTCCTGTGGCTTGTCCCAGCCAAGACGTCCAAATTATTTCCCTGCACAACTTTTTCCCTGTGACAAATCTACCGACAGTTCATTTCATTCTCAACTTCTCCAACTATGTGACGTGGCCCCCAAGTGGACAATCACTTGTGTATCTGCTAATTGACATCAATAAACCTCGTTGGAAAAACCGAAGTTCCTCAATTTTCCAAGTGTTAACATTTGATAAAGATCTCCTCCTGACTTGTCAAAATCAGCATGAAATCGTTAGTTAGACTGTGTATACATAGTGGTGCAATTCTCTGGTATATTTTTCATATTCGCATCATACTTGGTGAAAGCAGCTGGTGCACTGTCTGAAAGTTGTTTGTTATCATGACACAGTAAGGCCCCTTGTGCTGTAGGTATTCAGCACAAACGCTGATTACAATCGAATACTGTCACTGCATGCTGTTGTTTGGATCACAGTTAACAGCATTTCCCTTCTACAGGATTATTACGAACAACCACATCACTGTCACATCACAGAAAAAGCGCCTACGCAATCATCTGAAACAATCTACATTTACATGTGTGTCAAACGCACGTGTTGCGGAGTCTGGTCCTCGTCTAGTGTCAGACGCTGTAAGAAGTTGTACACAGTCACGCACACGCAGAGCTAATTTCACGTAATGGCGAGAAGACAGTCTCAAAACGTGATCGTTCCTAAGATTTATCCGATGTTTACGCTTGCTAAGTTATAATATGACTAAAGAAGGTTTGGTCCAGTCGTCGGCAACGCTGCACCGGAGCCGCATGCGCCACTTCAGCCCCTCTGAAGTTGCTTTCGGGACTTTACAAAACCTGGAATTAAAATATGGATTTGATTTTGATTATTATTTAAATTAAATCGAGTACATTTTTGCATATGTTCATATTGAAGGTGCATGAAAAATAAAACGGTTTCAACGCTTTGTGTCTCTTCACTGGTCATATCGGCTGG
>JGI24021J15306_10009547_pt1 | contig 12013 bp, 6 predicted proteins | sample Ectturendosymbi1_FD_15306 | JGI IMG/M metagenome (IMG submission 15306)
ATCTTGCACAGAATCGGGCGTCGAAATCTAAAACTGTTTGGTCCAGTAGATGGAATTGGGAGTCAATAAATTTTATCGAATGAGCTTTGGCTACATTAACAGTACAACAATATAGTTAACCATTCGCTGTAAATCCAACAACGATTGACCGGCTATCGGAAATATACTGCAAAAACAATTAACCCATTAGCAATATCGATAAAAATGTATTCATTGGTTGTAACAGAAAACTATTGCAAATGGAATAGAAACATATCGGCCTCCACACCTTTTCTTTCTGGTGTGACTGCGTGTAGCATGCATATCAATACGACTCGTGTGACAGCACAAAACTACTGACTCCCCCCTCCCCCTTGTCACAATTTGTCACAAATCTGGTGACCCCCTCCCCCCGTTAGGATGTGCGTCATTTATGGACGACCCCTTACGTCGCATTATCGTGGGTATGGCATGCAGGTTTATACTCCCATTCCACAATGAAACAAAAGTGAATTAGGTTTCCAAATTTTGGCTTCTTATTTGGTTTGATGTTTAATGTCTTCATACTCACACATAATAAAATGATAGTCACGCACACGTGGCGATAATAAAGAGCACACACATAGATAAATGAACAAAAACATATCGATATGTCGCCCTAACAAAGAGCACACGCATAGATGACGCTAATATGATAACTTTTGACATATACTTTAGCATCTATATGCTGCTGTAATAAGGTCCCAGTAGACCGATTCGTAAAATATATGTGGGAAGATGCAAAGGTTTAGGGGTCATTTCAACTGCAGTCCTCCCCATGGTGAACCTACTTGTAGCTAAAGGGGACAGTTGCTTAATAGAAAAGTAAATGTAGTTGCATGATAAATGGATTTGTGATATTAACAAACTGTGATAAATGTATACTTAATCAGCCAAAAGAATTAGTTCAAATTTCCATAAAAAAGTACTGCAAATTTCACGTACGTTGAAAATATTGAGCGATAGCATGAAATGGGATTGCGTCACGACAGTTATCGATTAGTGAAGCGTTGAATTTTGTATCAAAATCAATTCACTTGCCTTACACACACGAACAAGTAAAACAAAAAATACGACCATTTTCCAGGCATCTGAGCAACGCATTTTTTATAGTGAGTAGTAAAAGTTTCAAACACGGTTTATTTTTTATCTGTAATTAGGTCTGCATGAAAGATCCTTGCCTTAAGATTCCTCTGCTGATGACAAACAGTTTTCAAAAATTACCTTATGCGAAAAATTGTCTAAAACAAAACAGTAGCTTAGACACGTGTCATAACATTTGAAAGCTTATGTGTTATGCAGTGCCAGATTAAGGTAGCACGTGGTCTGTAACATTTCAAGAGCGCGAGGCCTTATGTTAAAAAAAACACCTCAACACCTGCAAATCCACCTCAAAAAAAAAACACCTCAACACCTGCAAAACTGCAAAACACACCTGCAAGTGTGTGGGCAAGGCATCCTTGCTATTAGCTTTACGCTCTGCATGCTCTCTCCAGTTCGCATTGTGACATGACAGTCTGAGTGCATCGTGCTGACCACCAGTGTTGCCAGATGGTTGCGACCTACATCTGCTTAATGGTGTCACAAAAAACTGCTAGATTCTACCAAAAGTCTAGTCAGAAATTTCCAGCTAAAATCTACTAAAAGCAGTGAAAATCTGTTAAAAAAATTGCTATTTTTAAGACGATCTAAAAGAAACCTGTAAAGTTATATAATATATTAATTTCTCGTCTTGCACTCGCTCTCAATGGGCACGGGCTGAAAATTCCGGTTTTGACCAAAACACTTTTCGGACCACACTTTTCTTTCAGTCAATATTTTGAGCAACGTAACTGCAGCTTACCTCGTTTTTTGTATGACACACAGTTCTTGACGCACAGTTCTTTTCTTTCAAATGGTTGCATGTGTTTTGCGGAAGAACAATGCTCAGCGATAAACAGTCTGAGCATAGCTTCAACCCTACAACTTTCAAAGTCTGGTATTTGTAACTTAAAACTTTGTGTTACATTAAGGAGCATGCAACAACTTCTCTGGTCTTAACTAAGTGCTTTTGCTACCAGTTATGTCTTTTAAGCTCACAATGTTTCGCTATGGTTGCATTTTGCAAACTTCGCAAAAGGCTTTTCTTAAATCAGCAGGATAGGCAGCAGACACTGAAGCAACTTTTAAGTTCTGAATCTTGCAACCATATATGTCGAAACTTTTGGTAGCTTTGGTTTACTAGGAAGCTTTTTATCAGACACCTACTACTTACTAGCGCAACTGAACCACTTAGCAATATCGTGCCGTGAGATAAAAACATATTCTACCAGTGTTGTCTTTTAAACTAACACGCTCACTAAGCACACAAGCAAATCGTTTAAGCTTCCCCAAGCCATCTAATTACTTGTTCGCATGATACCGTTATCTGGTTGAAGCAGCTTCGTTGCATCATAATAAAAATTCCAAATAATTGCAGGCAGTTGGTTGTGCTTTTTTTGATCTCGTGATAGCCAATTAAAAACGTCATAAAAAAGAGAATTAGGGTTTTTGAAGAAGGTGTAAAAGTTTTCATCTTGAAAGACTGTTGAAACAGGCTTTTGGTCAGTAATTTGTTACCTGGTAAACCTGCCAAACGATTGGTTAAATCCTGCAAGAAAATCAGCCAACCGTTAGAGTGAAAATTTTGTAGCTAACAGTGTGAAAATCCTGCTAAATTTAGCAGCAAAACAGCTAAAATGGTAACTTGCTGACCGCAATCTTATTCCTTTTGTTACGTAACTGTACAAAAAGAATCAAACATGAATTTCTGGACACAGACAGCGTTCAATTGAAAACCTTCGCTTATTAATTGCAAACATGGCAAAATACTGACTTCTTAGACTGAAAAAAATCTTATATGTAATCTAATAAATAAGATTTATTACAGAAGATCGCGGTGTCTCCCAAAGCGCGGGGCCCGTTCCGTTGCAATTGCTGCATTTGCTGCTACAGCTAATCCGGCACTGGTGTTATGATGTCAAAAAGGATTGTTGCTTTTACAGCCATTCTAGTAGGTGTACAGTTTGAAAGATACAGCATGTGCGTACTGCGCAACTGTAACTTTTCATGAAGAACATTTTCGTTTTAAAAATGATGAACAGTTTGAATGCACCACTGCAATTTCAATAAAATGTGATGAACGTTTTTTGTGTTTGTAAATTCACTCTACGCTCATTACCTATATCAGGGGTTCCCAACCTGGGGTGCATCTGCCTATCTGAAAGGGTGCATTTAAGGTTAGCAACTGATGGGAAAAATATATTTATATATTATTTATTTCTATTAAAAATTCAGTGGATTTTTGTTATTTAACTCAGTCTTTTTGTTACGAGAAATTTTAGAGCTACATACTCATCTGTCGAAATGCTGAAGGGGTACATGGTCAGAAAAAGGTTGGGAGCCCCTGACGTGTATGTTCAAAATTCAGAAGCATTTAAATGTTTTGACGAAAAATGTAAAACGTAAAAAGTGGACCACGAAGCAAACTTTTGGAACTTTTGTGGCAACTATTCACCTGTTTTTACTCTCAGGTTTGTGTTGTCAGTGTCAACACCATAGAAAATATAAAGGGCGTTCTCTTAAGGTACTTCAGTCCTAAAAAGATACCCGTATTTTTCGTATAGCAATTCTTCAATTCAACAGCACCTTCTTATGGGTTGCTTTAGCGCTTGTTTGCATTTCTTACAGGCTTTCTTGGGATAAGTAGATCTTTTTTGAAAAGGAAACAATTAAGAAATTTGACTTCGAATTTACCTTTACGCCTAATTTTTTTCAATTTTTTTATCATCAGTTAGAAAAAAAGTTTTTATTACGTAAAACATGGCGGTGAACGTTCACTTTGATCACGGTAATTTTTTGCTCTGCATTGCTTATGGTAGAACACGGAAGTACACCCCTATGTCAAAGCATCTGTATTCTCTTGAAGTTTGTGAATATCTTCTGAGCAAGAAAGCCAAACTTTCCCAAGATTGTGCGGAGATTGATATCACCTTGCCTGAATCTGCTCAACTGTATCATTCACTTGGACGGATTTTCAAACTTCGTAGTTTTGAAGATCAGTCATTTTTTGTCAAAGCTGCTGTTTGCTTTATGACTGCCATCGTGCGCGATCCCTTCAACGAAGAGTATGAGGCTGATTTTATAAAATTGTGTGCGCGCGTGCTTTCATTTGCCGGGGTTAGCGAGACGGAAATGACCACTTTGGAACGAGCGCAAGAAGAGTTTTCGATTGATACTTTGTTGCTTCGAGATAAGGTGAATCAGAAACTGCTAGAGATTGAGGTCATGGCAGACCGAATGCTTGACGAACGAAGCATTGAGAATCAACGGATTCTCTTGATTGAAGAGATAAAGAAGTTAGTGGAGAGGCAACATTCACAAATCAGAAACAAACTGATAGATGTTTGTTTTTCTTTAACAAAGTGCCGCACTCAGTACTCTTTTAAACGGGTTGGAAACTTTATTCGGACACCACAAACACATTACTCGTTGTTTGGGCCTGCAATATTTCATAAAGATCGACACGGAACACCAAGACCCGCTTTGTTGGGCATAAGAAAATCATTTGAAAACCTGTGGGTTATTTTCGAAGTTTTGATGATCGTGTGTGAAACAATGACCTCCAGTATCAGTCTGCATCAATTCTACCTTGGAAGGCAATCAGATCACGACTTAGTTTTCTTAAGTGTTTACGCTCACGATAAGAACAGAAACATGGGGGGTTTAATGCAAAGATGTGGTGAAAGTTTGCACGAAGTTCTAGAAAAATGCTGCATTGCAACGGGAAGCATACTAGATAATGTAGTCCACTGTTTTGTCGTTGATGGATTTCGCATTGTAAAGAGAAGATACATCAATTTGGGCCAACATTTACATAGTATTAATATTCAACACATAAATGGTGGTAACAAAACAGCCCTTCAATATCTGGCAGAACGATTTCGAGAAAAAATTCAAGAATTTAGTTTCACATTTTGGCCTGAAGAAGAGGTTTGGCAGGCATACTTTCGGATTTTAAAAATCGTCCGCCACTTTGCTACAGATTTTGTGGAGTTATTAGGAAGATGTCATAAAGTTGCAGTCCAGTCGCCATTTGATGCGATTCGCAAACTAGAAGAACAAGGTGTTGTTGATAGCACTTTTTCTCAAGAACTGCTGCATGCCCTAGCGATAGCTTATCAGGCGGTTTTAATAATGGAAAGAGACAAAAACAAGGCCGGTTACTTAGAAAACAATAAATTGGTCAGAAAGGATTTGGTTCAAAGGTTCACTGCAAAGTTGGGAGTGGCAACCTTGCTAAAATTTATTGAGACTGTGATGAAACTTCAGAGAAAAGTTAGCGATACACTCAAGTTAACTGAATTTAATTTCTTGCAAAAGTCCGCGTTGCTGGATAAGCTTTTGGGCTTGTTTTTGCTGCATCAAAAAGATGTCTGCTTTGACGAGGCTGAAAAGATTCTAGAAAATCCTTTGCCGTCTTTGGAAGCAAAAAGGATAATCATTGTAATTCTTATGGTTATAGGTGAAGTTTACGCAGACGAGGGAAATCAAGAAAAAGCTGTGCAATGCTTTCAGCTTGCCTACGACCGATTTGATGCTACGCTTTCACTGCGTCACCGCAAAGAATTCATCCACTGCTTGCATACACTGGCAAAAAGCATTCTGAACTTGTACGAAGAAGATGAAGGCTCCGAAAGTAGTAGCGTATGTGGGTCTGAGGCAAACCAATCTGACGGAAGTAGTCAAAGTACAGAAGAAACAGAACATCTTGAACAGGCAGTCAAACTTTTTACTACAGAGCTAAGATTAAGAAAGCTGAGTTCATTGCAACCAAGTAAGGATGCGGATATTGCTGAATGCCACATCTGCCTGGGAAAAAGTAACTTCGAGCTGGAAAATTTCCGTGAAGCACTGTGTCATTTTGAGGAATGTGGAACTGTCTACAAAGCTAAAAAAGACAAAGGGTCATTATTTCTCTTGGCATGTGAATTAAGAAAATCAGGCATGATTTTAGCATTCACAGAAAAGAAACGCTGGGCTTTTAGGTACTTTTCATTGGAACTGAAGTTGCGCAAGGTTTGTACTACTCAGAAAGGAGATTGCTTCTTAGCCGCTTGTTACTACAATATCGCTTACTGTCATTTTATACGATTCGATTACGACAATGCACTAAGAAATTTTCGTTTATCGCAAAAGTTGTTAAAACAAGTGGGGATCCCAATTCAAGAGCGCAGACTCAGGAGGTCTCCACTGATGATTGGCCGATCCCTTGCACGTTTGGGCAGAAGCAGGGAAGCTTTATCAGAGCTCAGAGAAGCTTTGCGCCTTTTCAGTGAGTTCACTGAAAACCCAACAAGAGATTACGACATTGCTACATGTCATTACCATATAGGAGAGTGCTTGTTTGATCTCATGGAATGCAAAGCTGCTTTAGTCCAATTTTCTCAGGCTAGAGAGATTTACTTGAGCATCGAGGATAATGGAGATTATGAAACTCAAATAAAAAACTGTCTAAAAATGGAAGAATGGTGCAGAAGGAGAATAAACAGACGGACTTGTCGTCGAGTTGTATTACTACGATAAACATACGAGCAGACGTTTTTGAAAATTCTGAACAGGGTGGCTGAACTGTAAAAGCTAATTCTCTGAGCGCTGCTGAGGGATGATACCAACAGCGCTATAGGCTTTTATCGCAACGTGCAGGAGTAATATTTTTTGAAGCGCCAAAGCGCAACAGCTGAAGTTCACCTTTTGTGTTTCGACATTTCTTCGCATCCTTTTTTCGATCTGTTTTTATTTCCGGGTCGCAAACTTGTGTGAAAATGACTAATACCATTGTTTGTAACTAACTTGGCTGATGAGAGTTTCTGGGAAGAATCTTTTCAAAACCGACTGAGACGCATCGACCACAAGTGCTTTCGTAACACTGGCTGTCTAAATTGTGGTCTAGATTAAGAAGTACTGCCAGATTATTGAAGCCTGCGCGACATACTTTTAACTTGGCATTGCGATACTAATTGCGTTTCAGACTGTGAAATCAGTCCCGTCGCCACGGGGGGAGGGGCTTTGGTGGGCTTAGCCCCCCCAAACAAAGATCCAAGCCCCCCAAATTGAAATATGAAACACAATAAATAGGTGGAATTTTTGTCAAAGTTGAATGTCAAGCCTCCCCTGCACGAACGTACCCCCCCACAAACCTAAAACCCTCTGTTGACGACTTTCTGGCGACGGTTCTGTGTGAAATGACCTTGCTTGTGCCCTGGAAATGTCATGTCGTGCTGGTTGAGTGCTCATGTGACGGTCCAGCTTTACGTCATGTGAATCACTGAAGCGTGACGCATCTTTAAGTATAAAAGGTGCAGAAAATTGTAAACTGCAAAACAAGAACAAAAACACAACTAAAAATAAAATATCATTCTTCATGCACATAGTCACTGTAAAAATACTCCATATTTTGGTCGTAAGTTCGGTCTTGCCTAGATTTTCCGTAAGTCGTTATTTTAAACTTAAACTGTAAGTCGATCTGTTGGCACTGATATGCCCACACCATGCACTTGTTATGTGACGGAGACATGCGATCACGATTGTTTTTTTTGCTTGAAATTACGCTTTCCGTCTCTTATGCCTGTCTGCTTGACACCAGCAAACGTGGCAACTACTCACAAAAACTAATTAATTTAAATTTCACTCTTTTCATCCAAGAAACTCACTATCAAAAGTGCAGTTCCTTGAATAAAGTACAACAGAAAATACGAGATATTTTTTCTTCGGACTTTTTGGACATCATCTTCCAATGTTTCTTACCGCCTAGTTTCTGTTATTTTTTGTGTTTCGCTTTGGAAAATAGATCGTTTTTCTTCAAAACCACCATTGGTTGACGTACTCAAACTTCTGAGCGCAAGCAGTGGCTATTTCGGCTTTAAAGAGACTGTTTACTTTGAAGTGGTGGTCCAGGTCCTCCATATGCGCCAAATCGGTTTGTAAATAACTCACCTACGGAAGGCACAATGTTGGCTGCGCTCACACAGTTGAGATGGCTGCAATGGCGAAGCCAGCCCAAAATTTTTTTGGGGTCAAAATTTTTTATTTTAAGCTAGCAACATATTTGATATGGGATACCGCCTCTCAAAGCACAGAATGACTAGATGTCCTAGAAACTCTGGGGGCATGACCCTGGGCTCCCTGGTTACGCCTATGGATGGCTGGTTCGTGGAGATTTAATTTTTGTGTATGTTGATGTCGATGAACGAATAACACCTGCCAGAGAGACGCCGTCTAGTAAAGACTCCCATTGCAGCAAAATTATAGTGAAATGACACCTAGAGGTAACGGCTTTGCTGAAACTTCACCTCGTCAGACTCCAGTGTAGTTGTTGCTGTGCATACAAAAAGCAAGTTGGTAGGATCTCACAACAAAATTTGTTTCAATGCATATCAGTTTTACAAAACTCTACGCGGTCATTTGTCCTTTTACCTTTGGTCATGTCACTCCTGGCAAATGACGCGCATGAGAAGGGTTAAAGATCTTGACAATTTTGAACTTTTGCTGCTAAAATTGGTCTTCAATTTATTTTTTCTATTTTTACTTCTTAAAAAATTTGAATTCAGTTTTTACGTCTGTTTTGTGCTTTTCAGCAAATGTTGGGATGTTTCGTTGCACTTTATGTTTCACACATCGGTTTTCATTGCTCAAAAGACCTTTTTCATTATTTTAAATAAAATGTTGCTTAAGCTTCTGCACTTACGACAACTTGCTTCTCAACTCGCCAATAGGATTTACTCGTTTATGTGTTTCTGTGCTTATGGGGCAGCATATTTGGGGAATGTGACATGCTGAACCTTCCAAACAGATCAGTTAAAACACATAAGGTTTGTGCATACATCCAGATCGGCGCCAACCGCATTCGTGTTTATAGAGACTATTAATACTTCTGCTACTGCGTGTTTCAGCAACATGAACTTGCTATAACGTGATATCAAGATGACTTCTGTCAATCCTTTGTTTAGTGGTGCTTCTTGTTCAGAGCTTGTGTTTTTTGTGCCAAAAGAGACATCGTGCGAACATGAACAAAACGTATATGGACTTTGTTCGAAACAGGAAGATCCTGATAGAAATTCTTTTGGAATTGATCGTAATTTTGTATTGAACTAGTCCAACAAGTAACATAAAGCTTTGTCATTGTGGAAAAAATGAACAATGAACTTCATGTGTAGGCAAATAAAAAGTTTTAGAGCCTTTGCGTCCTGATGGTAAGGTTGCAAAGAAATATAAAGTGGAAATCCACGGTTTCAACAATATACTAGACTCCTCGCTGTTTTTTGTCAGTGCCTATTTCCTGTTGTTTCTGTGAATAAATGCAATGAACGAACGCCTGTAGAACATCAATACACGTTTCTACTGATTTTGATGCACATACTATGTCTCAGATTTGTCATCGCTGCTTTAGTGCTCATTTGTTTTCTGCGTTTTTTGATCTCCGCAGGTTTGGCAAACGTGAAGTGTGCTAGTGGCGGATTTAAAAATTTTTTTTGCATGTCCATGACTTCTGCTTGATATAGCAATGCGTGGCTTACGATGATTTTGATACAACGATTTGGATTACAGATTGAGTTGCAGCAATTTTGTAACTTGATGAAATTTGATTGCAATAACGTTTTTCAGCCAAGCCAAACTTTGTTTCTCAGCACCGATACAGTTGAAGTACTGCAGGGAAACTATTGAATGCTGAGTCGTTTATTTTCAACGGACTATGGTTGCCAAAAGAATCACTTTGGCAGTGAATGCTAACATAATAATTCATAGAGGCCTACATTGCCGTAATTCAACCGTGACAGTTTGTTCGGTACGGTTATTATGTTACGACGACAGTTATCACATTAAGAACCACTCGCCCATACTATTTTACCATTCCCCGGCAAAGCCTTGATTTGTGACTGAACAAGAAGTATAACACAGCTCACATTTAATTATTGGCAGGTTAGGGGCATAGGCGTAGGGGAACAAAAATGTTTAGGTGTGGAAAACCTTTTTGCCCGTGGCAATAAAGAAACTAGACAACACAAGTTAGGAATAATGTTGCATGGACTTCTACAACATATTAAGCAATAAATGTAATTTTCTATTTTTTTTCAAAAACATGATAAATATGTTAATCTTTCAGATTTAAAACAGTATTTTTAAAAGTTTTTCAAAAAACTGCCTGATTTTTCGCAAACTTATAAGATGTGCTGGTTCGACCGCACATCCACCTGCTACAACTATGGTTAATGAAACACATGAACCCAAGTTCTCATTTATCTCTGAGGCGTGCAATTATGAATGCGGTCAGTAAAACAAGACGAAAAATATAGTTTCGGGATGGTTTATAGCCGTCACGTGAATATGCTACTTCATAACTTTACGTCGCCAATAGCCTGAACTGAAGTGCCATTGTCGCCTCATAGCCCCGATGCAACAAATTTATCAAGAGCACTTACCTACAGTCACATTCTTCTATCGATCGAAGAACATCTTTTTAGCCAAAGAGAAATTGCCGGACTAATTGCTTTTTGAATCCGGACTAACTAATTACTAACGCCCTAAAAATTTTGAAAGCAAGCCATAAGAAAATCTAAAGCCGCTTGGACAGATAATTTCATCAGAACAAGGGAGCTTGATTATAGCTATGAGGGGCCATTTTAACGTGACTAACATGATGTGCCCCTTCTGAAAATCACGATGAAGCCTTCGTCTCTGCGAAATGTTAAACTGTAACGATCGTCTACAATGCCCGGAGAAGCCGCGCAAGCAAAGAAAAGACAGAGTCCAAGCATAACATCCCCAGTGGTGCAGATGCCATTGGAGCCTTCCTTTGGCCGAGTTGGAAGCGGTGTGATAGTTTGCATTCATTTCTTTGTTATAGGCCAAAATTTTTCCGAGTTCAGGACAAGTGAAGCGTCAGCCATGAGCGTCGGAAGTATTTTTTCTAGGGGAATTTTTCCCAAATTTTTTCATGGGGTGGGCCAAAAGTGATGAAATTTGTTTTTTCCCAATCAAAACCAAGAAAATAACCGTTTTTGCCAAAATTTTCAAAATCCAGGGGGGCCAAGGCCCATCCCTGCCCCCCCTTCCGACGCCCATGGAGACAGCTTCATGACTCTCTGAGGTGCTCTGGTGCAGGTTTTCCATATATCCGGTAATTGTTTTTTATGTAACTGTATAAGAAGCTGTATAGCCTAAACCTGTCTAAAATTTTCCACGGAAATTTTTAATCTTTTTTCCGGGATTCACTGAGAAACACTTTGTATTGCTGCAAAGTCTGAACATATTTGAGCTTAGAAAATTTCTTCAAAAGTTATGTTACATTTTGTTGAAAACAAGTCTTTCAAATGCATCTCCTCCATTGTTATTTCATAATGCGCCAGGTCAATTGTTATATTTGACGTTTACTATTTTAACTTTATCAACCAGGTATATCATGAGAATGTTGTTATTTTGCTATCAAATCGTAACGTCACTATTTTAAATAATCAAACAAGCTTTGATGTTTTCAACATCAATACAAAATTGGGCTCCGAGTTACCTGACCTTCCACTGTCCTCTTCATTGTTGGTTTCTAGCTGAGTGGCAGTGACTGTCTTTCATAGTAAGAATAAAGTGAGCATTCGCCTACAAGACATTCCACTGTTTGTGACAACAGTGATATCAAAACATCAGTTTTTGACATCAATAATGTCACAAACAGTAAATACGCATCCATGCTACGGTGCTATACACGAGATAACTTGTAATTTATTCATTTATACTGCTCCGGGCGCTTCAAGTAACGTTACTAGTGCAAAAAGGTGTGGGAACGCCGTTCCAACCCCACTACACCCTGCATTCTATTTGAATAAGAGTAAGGTTTAGGTTTTGTATTGCTAATTTTGTTGTTAACTGTCAGTTAATTATATAACACTCTACTTACCTGCTGTGTTATACTGAACAACATGACCAC
>JGI24021J15306_10009548_pt1 | contig 12013 bp, 9 predicted proteins | sample Ectturendosymbi1_FD_15306 | JGI IMG/M metagenome (IMG submission 15306)
AGGTTTGAATTACTCTCTAGCTATAGCGGCTGGCGAGTTATAACCAAAAAACCTAGAGTCAATTTATTGGCTCGTGCGGTCGTATAAAAAGGCTTGGTGAGAGGTTACTGCTTGAAAAATACATCATGATGAAGGACTCTTTTTCCAAAGTGACGAGGTCGGAGAATCTTGGTAATGAGAATATTTTCATTCTAGATACCGCTGGTGATAACCCGTTTGTGTTGAGATTTTGTGGTGTAAAAAACATCCCGTGAGTTATGTAAAAGTGAAATGATATTTGCGGCGAGTGATTTCGGGTGATAAATGATCAATGCTAAGTGTATCCTGTTGCGATATATTGCATTATGGTAAGTTTCTTTTCCAGATTGTGTTTTTGGCGAAAAATGTCGTGGTGATAATTTTTGCATGGTAAGAAATATTTATGAGTTGTTCAAAATGCGCTGCGAAAGATTGCTGGTAGTATTGTATGTTTACCGTACTGTTTGTTCGTAGTTACAAAAACGTTTAGTGAGATATGCCACTGACAATATCAGAAATTGGCAGACGTCTGACAAATTACTTGTTACACAACAATCATGTGCAGTTGCATTTGCTAGGGAAGCTTGAAGCTATAGCTAGTCTAGTCATTGTATGCTTGCTGTAGCACCACACTGANTTGTAAAATTCTAATCTGCAGTATATCTCTTTGATCTGATGCTCGAAGATAAACCAATGCAAAAGCAATGTTGATTGCTAAATAAAACTTACNCTTTGTATGTTAGTACAAAACATTTCTTTAAAGTCACAGAAAGTGACTTTCAATCAAACATTTTTTAAGATAATATTTCGACAGCCTTGATAAATATTTTTCATTGTGCGTAAAGCAGCTAATAGTGTGCATCAAAGCAGTTTTAAAAACCAAGATGTTAAACATAAGTATCAAAATCTGACCTGTTTTGTTCCATTGCAGTGGAAAAGGAATTACGCTAGAAACACGTTTGTAAAATAGCAACATTACCAGTTTTATCAGAAACATCTTTTCCAATCAAATTTATGCAGGAATTGCAATCAACTACCATATCTTGATAAACTAAATTTTAAAATGAATAAGTGACTTCACCTCTCAGTGAAAAAACAAAAACACGAAATACTTCCTCCCAAGATAAAATAAACAACACGAAATGAAAACAAAATTTTACCATAATATCCTGTTTTAACAAAAGCGACTTACGGTTGCTTTCATTTGCTTCGAAAGGGACAGACGTATGAACCATTGCACTTGTATTTGGGTTTCCAACAAACGTGACAAACTGACCAGACCTGAATCCAATTTTATTGTCAGGTAATTGCACACTTTCAAAAACAACCCGTCCGTTTGTTCCTAAACACAAAAATGTATTAGATGGCTGTCGCAACAATGTGTTACTACAATAATGTTTGATGGGCAGAGACTTCAATTCGAAAGTTATGTGTGAAGATACCAAAAAAAATGGTGTAATGTAACAATACTTCGTTAGTTGTAGATAAAGGAACTTTTCCTTTTGCGTTTCTTTTTGCGGTTGTTAGTTCTTGCAAATTTTCCCAACATCTTACCTCCCGATTTTCCCATCTTGCAGTAAAATACCAAGTGGTTTGGCAATCGCCTGCAAATTATTTACAGACGCACGCAAGCCAAACATTTGCTTCATTTACTTTCATTATTGACGAATCGAAACATTCAGTTATTTCTAAGCAATACATATGTTAAAAGCTAATCGCAACCTACAGAATATCGCCACGTTTAGCCTCCTCAGGTGACTTCAGCGCGAGCAAGGTCACACATCCTAATACAGTTACACAGAGGAAGAATAGTCTTCATTTTCAAACTTAATTTATGTGTGAGCCTGTAACCACCATACAGGTCACAAAATGAAAAAAAATTGAGCTTGGTGTATTCCTGCAAATTATATAAAGGACACGCTAACCGATAATTTTCGAAAAAGATTTAAATGGCCAACGTTTCTTTTGTAGCAAATAATTTACGATCAACTAATGAAAACGTGCAACAGACGTTATTTTCACTCTCTGTTTGTTCCTTTCAAAAGTAATTTAACACGAAAAAAATTTATTGCAAAACTAAAATACATAATAATAATAAATGCAAAGCGAATTATAATAGTTCAAGTCTAATTAAACTAATAATTAATTCAAAGCGAACCGGGTAAGTGGTACAGCGCGTTGAGCTCGCGTCATCAAAGCAAGAAGGTTTACGGTCGGGTCATACCGAAGACTTGAAATATGGTTACTTGCCAGCCGCCCAACTTTACTCACCCCGAAAAGAGTGCAAAAGAACCTTAATGAAATTTAACGGAAATAATTCGAGGCGGGACTCTAGCTTTTAGTTTGACTCTAAATAAATTATTTTTCTTCTGCATAATTGAACGCAAAACTGTACTTTTGCTTTAACAAAGTGGTTCAATTTAGGCGATAATCACATTTAAACTTATACAACCCTCACTAATTTAGCTTTCTAAACGGCAACAGAACCACAGACTATGCGATAAAGAAAAATAATTTTGTAATCTCAACAAAAAAGCACCGCAAAAAGATTTTATCAGATCTTTGCAACCACGTTAGTTTGAAAGAGTTCAAAACCAGATGTCCAACTTGACCCACTGTAATAGTTAAGGACGGTTAATCGAATTGCAATCTCGGCAAAAATCTACCAACCATAAATCAATTTACCTTGAGGAAGTTCCAGAACAGAAACAACCAAATTTGTCACCACAATCTGTAGTTCCACATTGATTTTCACTGTGACAGTTGTTATGACGTTTTTCAGGATTGTCAGCAAGCTTCAAATAAATAGTAAAATAAATAAGTACAAAAACAAAAATAGTTTATAAACTAAAAACAAGGTTCTTTATTTGAGTACACAAATTGTTTCATTGCATTTTGATAAATATTGTAGGTAGTTATCAACGTGACCGGTAATTTCAAGGTTTCATATAGGTTCTTGAAATATTTACAGCACATTCAAGTGCACTCGAAATGCAGATTCACCATTTTAATTCACAGAATTGTTTCATAGGAGCAGATCGCCCTTGTATAAGGCAAAAAGATCTGTTTGCCCTTGCGTTTAGCCAAAAAAATTTGTCTCAGTATTTTAATATATGCTTACCTTTCACAGACACCGCTTGTTATGAGAGTCTTGTCAGAAACAGACAGAATATTTCCAATTGTACTGACGACAGACTTGGAAGTCTGCAAAAACACTTTAAAAATTGAACTGTTCGTCATAATTTTGGCTGAATGTATAACAGTTTTATATTCGGATACTCACTCTTTCGGTTAATGATGTTGTGTTAGAAAGTTTAATCAAAATATTAGCCGCCAAAGTGATGTTCTTTGGCAACAGAATGCGATATTCATGCGTTAAAATGTCAACATCCTCAGCTGTTTGTTCACTTTGATTACCCGGGGATTGATCTAAAACCTGAAGGTAGAAGAACAAAAAACGTTTTAGCCAATCCACTGAATCAGGAATTCTTTATGTTAAATGTGAGAAAAAATTGTGAATTAACGTTCTGAAAAGCGCAAATGTTGAAACTTCGCTCACTAACTAATAACGTAATTTAATTTGATTTTGCGATCAGACACGAAGTCCATAGTACAAGCACACACTGTCTGCACAACGCAGATTGATGGGAAGAGATACAACAGAACGTTTTACAACGGGGTTGGAGGCAGAATCACAGGTGACAGACACTTTCTTCACACTATTGTTCGCTAATCCGTAATACTTGCTTCAACATTACTTCAGTGTATGACGCAGAGTAAAACACTGGTCAAGGCCAGGTAAAGCACGAAAGTGTTGTGGCATGACACACCCTCAAACGAACAAACACTGCAACGTTCGAGCACTCAGTCACAAAGTAAAATGCGAATGTGGTGTTCAAAGTTTAAGGACGAATATAAACAATCTGACTGCATCTAAGCGCGCAACCATACATTGTTAGACTTTCTGCGTCTTTCAAGAAACAGGTACACATTTTTCTCAATAAGGCCTCAAATGTAGGAATGTTGCATTGAACCTGATGACTACTAACACTCGCTCGCCACGGGAAGTTGTATAGAGCCCTGTACAGAAATAATTATAGGCCACACGCCATCTCTGCGTGCATGACTTCCTGAAATTACACCATAATTGTGATGCATACATGGACGTAAGTAAGTAACGAAAAAGTACATTTCTAACTGCATTTGAACATCAGGAAAAAGAAGCTCGCAGCTTGTTTGCTGGTCAGTATTGATATCGCAGTTGTCTCTGAATGTCGTTGTCATCTGAGAGCTCAGCATCCAGTACAACTCCAAGATGTTTGTAGTGGTTAACAGATTTTACATTTTGACCACCCAGTGTCAGTAACGGGATGACCGTGCTTTTTGCGCTCTTGGTCTTAAACGTCATACAAACAGTTTTGCTTCAGTAACAAATAATTCCATCCGATTCTGCATAAGCCTGACACACATCTAGTATATTTTGCAACCCACTTACACTTGGACAAAACACACAAATATCATCAGCAAACATCAAGTGGTTCAATAGGACATCGCCAATATAACACCATGCTTTAATTTTGTTTAGTTCAATACAGCAAACAAGTAAGGACTGAATATTCCCCCTTGTCTAACCCCATTAGTAACGTGAAACGGTTCAGACAATTGCTTGCCCCATTTTACTTGCATCATTTGTTCCTTGTACCAATGTTTCAGTAGCAGCACGAAACACATTGGCACCTTTCTCTGAATTAATTTCCCAATTAATTTCATGTGTAATACTCAATCAAATGCTTTCGAGGAAGCTAAAAAAACAGCATGCACTGATGAACCATGGGTTACGAAGTATGAAGCAGTTTGCTGCAACAAAAATGTACATTGACCAGTGCCATGTCCAGCCTTAAAACCAAATCGATTTATCTGTGGTTCCAAGGAAAGGGAGATGCTAGAAAATGTGGAGTGTTCAAGTAGATTTTACACCCCTGTGGCAATCACCACATGTCTCTAACTTGATGTGTCAGTCATCTTCCCAGTCTTGTTTTTGCATATGAGAACTATTGTTGTGTTTGAACAGGAACTGGGCACAAAATTGTGAACAATGCACTAAAAAATACATTGAGGAAAAAGCAAAGAGATTCACCTGCATACAGCAAGTGCTCTGCAGAACATGCTCTCACCTCTAAATTGACATTAAATTTTGGTCCAATTACCCCATTATTACAAAAGGTGTTGCTTTCCCTCAAGACGCAAGCAAAAAATAAAAAAGGTTGCAAAACTGTTGGCTGAATGTGTATTTGCTTCAAAACCAAAACTGGAATGTTTAAGTTAAACTGGTAGAGCATTCGCAATGTATTGCATTGTTTCAATTCGTTTATATGTTTCAGTAATTGTCAGCACATTTAAGCAAACGAAACAGGTTGTGCGCCACAACAGTTAAAAACCACCAGGTTGTAGGCCATCAGCATAAGGTTGAAAATCAATTGCTTAGAGATAGTATTTAGCCTTTTTATGCCCTTAGCCCCTTGATATGTATCAAAAAGGGAATTGATTGAGATTTTTTCTATGAATAGGGCCATTACATGTAAACAATTCAGATAGGAAAGAATAGTTTTAATATCAGAGTTTTGGTAGATCTAAATCTAATTTGTGAACGTCATGGTATGAATCCAATTAATATATGGAAAAATATATATTTGAAAAGGTGCAGGTTTGTTTCACATCATGATTCAGAAAGTTCAGCGTTTCAACAGGTTTTCCTCGGTAACGAATATCTGATGATACGGTCTTTCATTATTAAGGGAATATTTACTAATGAGTGTGATGTTGCTTCAAAGCTTGTACATCGCTGTCTATTTTGCTCACAACAAAACTTGTTTCTGAAAATGTAGGAAGCTCTCTACCTTTCTTCATATGTTATTATTGCCAAAACCTTTGAAATGTTTTGTGCAGCTGCATTAGTCCACTCACATTTTTCCTGCCAAACATTGCGACAAAAATCTCAATTCTTTCTATAAGCCTATGCCGCAGTCATGTTTTGCAATTAAATTAAGTGATCTACAACGACTATAAAAATGTGCCAGGAAGGATTCGAAAACAAGTCAGATTGTGAAAACCTTAAAAAGGCACATTCCTTTTTCTATTACTTCTTTTCTTTTCTGTGCTAGAAATGTGCAGCGCGTTTTCTTTACGGTGCATGTTGCTGCACAAAGCGTAGTGCAAAGTCGCTGTAGTAAGAATGAACTAATTTTTGTTAACAAAGTTTGGCAGAAAATTATTTGAAAGAAAGCTTATCTTTTTCGCAAAATACAAAATTGCTCACAAACTTTTTTCCTAGTTGAAAAACGTATTCAAAAATATCAGATCCACATTGAAGTGAAACGTGTAACTGCCACATTGCATAGAAAAACCTACAAGGTATCATTAAGAAAATGTTATCCTAAGCATTGGAAAAAGCAACTTGAACATGTTTGCATGTTTGTTGAAAGAGAATTTCGTTTTACCTCAAGGCTTGTGTCACACGAAGATAGCCAAGTTGCTATTGTCCAAACTCCAGCACTTGCACACAATCTACTTCCATAAGGTGTTCCACCTGCACAATGTTCCGGTTGGACATAATGCACAATTTTGGTATTAGAGTTATTTGTTAATTTTGAGCAAGGATACAACAGTTAACAAATCCAAGATGTCATTTGGCATAACGACTAGGGGAAAATATTTTTAGATACAAAACCTGATTATTATAAGAAAATGGTACCGCGACTTCAAAACACCACGCTGAAAGACTTACTGTTGGCTGTGCCTGGAGCACAACTTTCAACTGTGTAGGCTGAAAATCCAACCGTTGTTTTGGGAAATGTTACAATGAAACCTGGGATTCTAGGGTGAGACTCGTTTTTTTCGTCACAAAAGCCTTTAAAATATAAAACACTGATTGAAACACAGCAAAAAATTTTTTGAAAGTATTATGATTTGGTAAACGTAATATGCAGCTCTTCGTACTCAGCCATCCGCGCATTTCCTCAGGAAGCACGTTAAAAATCATTTTAAACTTATTGTAAGCTATAAAAAAATCTTTTTAATGATAGCAATTTGATGATAATTATATTTCAAAAATGTTACATAGCTTTTCTATACCATCCGCAGCTAGTACATAAAGCAACCGCGGCGCAAACTTGATCAAGATTTTCTTTCAATTTGAAGTGTAAGCTGGACTATGCAGAGCCGGTACATGATGCTATTAAAGATGCCGAGTTAAACGACACACAAAAGTTGTTGGAACGGATAGGACCGCATAAATGACGAGAAACAAGTCTGAATACATCAGGTGTTCGGAAGAGAAACCGGGGTGACAATTGCAATGGCAGTGTGCCTTTTGCATCAGCGGTGTAGGTGCGGGGGGTGCGGGGTGTGCGAGCGCACGCCCAGACGATTTGATGTTTCGTAAAATCGGACAAAATTTTAAGAAATTCGGGCACAGGATTTCGACGTTTTTACCAATATTAATCAAATTGTATTTCTTTGTTGTTGATTGTATAAATAAAGATTTATTATCTAAAAGAAAAAGCATGAAATATATGTAAAATCGACAAACTGTTCCTAATAACTGCTTGTTTTCGTTTGTGGAAGCTGATGAGTAAACTGACTCACTTGAAAGTTTTGGCAACGGAGGGAATTTCACTTACGTGATTTTTTAATTGTGCAGTGAGGGAATTGAGTATACTGCAGCCACTGTCGGGCATCCACTTCATATTCGTAGAGTCCATGCCAGGCAAGCACAGAAAAGCTTTTGTTTTTAATTTTGTGTAGTGTTTGGATGAACATATTTTGCCATACAGTCTGATGCATGTTGCATATATGTGCAGTTGAACAGATAATGTGGTGAGACTCACGACAAAGTCCTAACATAATATGATATATGCCACACATATCGCATATACGTCTTTAGACAAGGAACCAGCTTTAGGTCTACCTCAGCTGGGACTGAGGTCCGTTGCTGACAGCAACATCTGGAATAAGAATAGAAAACCTCAGAACTTTGAGACAGATGCTCAGAGTACTGCGCCAGGTGGCTTCTGACAACGTTATTGCACACCATAACGTCTTTTCTCAGTTGGGGTATTAAGAACAAATTTCCAGTACCTATGCTTTGCATTGCAACGAGTTGCCTCTAAGTCATGTGTTTCCTGAATCAAATGGAACAACAAGAAGCTCGGACAATTTTGGGGGCCAATAGGAAAAAAACGAATGGAAAAGTATCAACTTAGCCAAGTGAAAAATTTTGAACGAAAAATTGCTTGATGTTATTGTGGATGAACTTAGTTCAGATCAATATTATGGATACCGAATATGCCTAGCAGTCAAGTCAGGATACTTGGACCCTGATTTGCAAAAGCTTCAGATCTGCCCTATCGTTCACTCAACATGGCTGACTTTGGCCTGCCGCATGCTTTGTTTCTACACATGAACGCATCAGCCTTCAAAAATTTTGGGTGCAATTGACAAATGTTTGTTCGGAAATTTAATTTCCAACTTCGTGCACTATCAAAACAAAATAGGATTACCGATGGTGAAACAATTTTTCAAATTTATTAAAAGAGTGCGTCAGCTTCCAACTATTAGGAAAAGGTCATTTTCATGAAAATGCTGCAGCGAAACGCATATTTTGCACATTCAGAAATAGTAATTCTTGCAATGTTAGCTGAAGATGGTGAGGATATTCGTCGGACAGCAGTGGATAAGTTTTTGTTATTGCGCAGTGAAACATAAGCAATAACAGAGATGGAATCATTTACTTTAGAAAGCAATAGAAGAGACGTTGTCCGACAAATTAAGGTTCCAAAGATAAATGTAGAAGGTACACACTTTCATGAGCTTACAAATGTTGACAACATCAATGATATTTCTCAACCACCTGTCGTGATGGATTGGAATGGTACTTTGATTGCTGAAATGCTGACCAAAACCCTGGTCCTGCAGCACCGTGTCGCAACCAAGATGTGGAAAGACGCGTTCACTGAGGCCGCGTTTGTTGTGACCAGATACGAAAAAGATGACGCTATCCGCCAAAAGATTAAATCAAGGCTGCTGATGAACAATTTTGACTCAAAACAACAATTTATTTAAAACTCCTATTTCAAATATAGGACTGGTTGTTATGGCAACACAAACAACGACTGGAAATTGTGTTGCACCGTTTGACTGCGTGCTTGTAAAAGACAATTTTATATGAAGTTTCATTTGACTACAATCATGCTGAACTTAAAGAGTAATGCAATCTCAATCTGTGAAGTTCCAACATGTGTATAAGAGACTTAGAGCACCAAATTTATCCCAATTNCGTATAAATNTTCCTCAAATAATGGAATTAAGTCTGACGTGCTGAAATGGTGACTAAAACGTAACTAGAAAAAAAGCATACAAGTAACATAAATGTNATTAATACAATGNAAATGCGAAACAAACGGTTAAAAATTAATTATTTCGAAAAGCAACAAATACTGATACATTGTCAGGGTGCTAAATAAACTGAAAAGACCACTGTGCGTTCAAGTCTTTGCAGCAAAGCAGCAAGCACTCTCCGTTTGATTCGTAGCAGCAAAGTTGTGACCCTCGCATGTCGATTCGTTGTTGCGAGGGTGTGACCGCTACCTCTACGATTCTTTACAGCGAAGCGGCTAGCCCTGATCATTTGATTCGTTGTATCTAGCTGCAACCAGGAAGCATCTTCTATGATGACTGTCTTTGTGTTACATGTGCTTCATCGTCGAGCTCTGTGTTGTCCTTTTAACCATTGGTCGCTACAGTCAGGAAAAAATTAATCTTGCGTGTGAAAATTGCATGTCATCGGGATAATTTTGAGGGAGGTGTGGGATTTTTTCCGTCTTTTGCCAGTCTGCTCGATTGTGAAATTCTTGCTTCCGTCACAAGCTTACCACGTGACAAGTGACCAAATAAGTGACCGAGACATTTTCCGACGAACCTCGTGACCGCAGTCGTAGATCAGCAGAGTAGTAAGATGTTCGTTACTTTTGGAAGGGACAATTTTTTTATTCTGTTGCTGAGATGTAGTGTCGTTAAAAGGAACTTAGGTTGTGAGTTGATTGCAACCATCTTAGAGGACTACATCTCTTTTCTGGAAAGTACCGCAGTCTGTCATTACTGTAGGATTAGGTGATAATGTCGTGCGTGATAAGCCTGCCGACTGTGTCCGCAGCCATGTCTTAGACGATGTATCTGCTGTGCCACCTCGAAAGCATGTTGTTTTCCTTTACGTTCTTTTGAATTTTTATTCCAGGTAATCTGGCAGAGATAATAACCAAGGAAATCTTGCCGGTTGTTTTTTCGTTTAATTTGGCTTTCACGTATTCACACCAAGTTTGTTTGAAAGCGTAACTGAACCGCGTGATTGCTGGCCATGGATAGATTTGTGTAAATGGTACAAACGAAATCACTTTAGTGGGATCAATCTTGCCGCCTTTTTGGCTGCATAATGATTGCATTCAACAAACCTAGCATTTCAGATAGCACGAGTGAGCGAAAAATTTTTCTTGGGTTGTCCGCACTTTTCTCTTTAGAAAGATGATCGGTAACATGCGGAATAAGCATAATGATAAAACCGCTAGTTTCTATTTGGATAAAAAACGAAAATCAAGTTTGATTTGACCTACAAAATTTACGGTTTGGTTATCGACAATAAATAACAGTCATCCTTCCCTTTACCGTGATCACTGCCCAATTCGACCCGCCTGAAGCTATTAATTGGCAGGGGATATGCAGTAGTGCTTTGCTAAATTTTTTTGTGAAAAGTTTTTATTACTCTACTTCTGATAAAAATCAGGTGTAGGGAGTCAGCCTTGAAGAATAGTATATTGTTCATTTTCGTGGCTTAATGTTTTGAGTTTTTGGACAAGGTTGTTGTGGATCCCGAAAAACGCAGCAAGAAACACCGAACTAAAAACAACTCAAATATTCCTTCTCACTTCGAAATACATCGATATATTTGGACAACAAACCTTGTCAAAATTATCAAATTTGTACCAAGACAGATATTACACAAAAAATTCAAATACTTCCCAAGGGTTTTGAAAACTAATGCAGATGGATAAAAAACATAGCATAAAAAGTAGTCTGTCAACTACCCAAGTAACCCAAAGTTCAAAAAAGATATTTTACCGTTTAATATTTCAGGTCACATCCATTCATGGTTTTCGCTTCAAACGTAACAAACAAACCCTGCTCAGGAAACCTTAAAATGCGGCATGAGTCATGAAAACATGGGTATAATGCTACTCATAATTTGATTACGTCTTCCTGGGACATGTGAGATCCGTTATTTCCATACCAAACTATTTTGTACTTCCATTATACGTCCATTGTTAATCACTTTCGCAACAAAATTGTATCTGCGCAGCGAAACATACACATCATACAAATTTTATGCACTGAACCACAAAAATGGGATTTTAAGTGGTTTTTTTGTTTGGCCGTGTAAAAAGTCATGCACGTGTCAGATCTGTATTTTTTCATATAAATTCATGGAGTATGACGACTCTTCACGTATAAAGTATCGGTGGTCATATCTGTTCAAACAAGTTTTTCATTTAAAATCACATTGAAAGATTAAGGTAGCAAAGTGCCCAAAATTTGATACACATCAGGTCGCCCAGGATAGTATAGTAACCACATTTCCTATATATAGGCTTTCAGGGGCATTTTGGTGAGACAACTCTGGCACCATTCCATTTGTCTCTGAAAATCAGGAAAAGTCATTGAAGCACACGTTTCTAACATTTTTCTAAGTATATGAAATCAACTAAAACAGGCCCCTATGGTAGTGGACCACTCAGGACCCCGGAGCAGGGTTTTAAGACTCACAAACACATCAAATATTTCAACATGTAGATGCAATCATTAATTTCACGACACAAAGAGTCCAAAGACAAAAGAAAACTTGCCGCGATTGCACATAGGACCCTCCCAGTTTGATGGGCATTGACAA
>JGI24021J15306_10009550_pt1 | contig 12011 bp, 4 predicted proteins | sample Ectturendosymbi1_FD_15306 | JGI IMG/M metagenome (IMG submission 15306)
GAAAAACTAAGAAATAAACATCAATATTCTGATCGCTAAGGGGGGTGCTTGAGCCCCTTCAGCACCCCCCCTGGCTGCGCCTTTGTCCAAGACAGGGGGCCTATCAAGGAGTGAAATTACAAAAATTAAATTTTATTAAAAATGCTGCAACTGCTTCTTCGTATTGTAAGGTTACTAACTAATACTGCATCGATCTAGTGGAAACTTGCCTGAGAGGGCATACAAATCTAAGTTAAGAGACCCGAGAGAGAGATGAAGAACTGCCATCGTCATCTTGATGCAATACACCCTATCTTTCTTTCCCCTTTGTAGGCAGGCCAATTCCTGCTAACTTATTTATAATCTGCGACTTGTTGCTTTGCAGTCTTCAAAATATTTCTCGATTCTCTCTAGACGAGCCTGGGTTCTTTAACTTTTAACGCCCGCGACGACCTCAATCGTGGCTGCCACATTTCTGGCAATAACTCGCCAGCCGCTAAAGCTAGAGAGCTGTTTAAACCCTCTAAAGAGCCAGTGAGTCTTCTAGTTTCGATTAAAAATAATTGGAAAGTTTTTTCAAAAGGTATGGCCAAAAAACGCAAATTAATTAGGGAAATCCACCGAAATAACCCAGGGAATAATCAATTAATTTGTGTGTTTTTGACCATAACTTTTGAACCAGAAACGCTAAAAAGCCATTCAAACCCTCTATAAAGACTCGTATTGCAGCCTACTTTGCAATAAAAGCTCGAATAAAAAAGTGCCTATTTCATGCTGTAACAACGTTGGTGCTCTCACGAGGAGACCACAAGTGTAGCAACTTATCGCTACACTATCTCGTTAGGTGCTACTAATGCTATAAATGGATTGACAACGTCTATACTAGCAAAAATGTTGACATATCTTGAGTCACAAGTGAATTAACGATTACTTCATCTTCGCCTTCAACTGAAATCTTTACACACCCAGATTTGTACAGTCTCAGCTGTGTTGCTAATCTTATTTGCGCTTTTTGCTTGACCAGTATCAACATAGTCAATTATTGTAAAACTCTACAGTATATTTTCCGTAAATGTATTGTGACACGAATCAGAGCAAGTATCTTTACTTGAGTCATGTGTAGGACCTAGCTGCTTTAAATCTTGAACAGAGAGTTTCTTCATACGCGGTCGGTTCGTACAACTTATAAGGGTTGTGAGTTGTCATCGCTATGAACCGATTTATTGCTGACATCGTAATGGAAAATGAATAAAGTGTTGAGCCTCTTTAACGCAAATAATGAGGCCCGATAATTACATGCACACTGTTCCTGGACTTGAGCTTTTTATTATGTTGATGATAACGTCCAACTTCAGAAAATGTTTTACTATGGAGTAACATCGCTAAGACTTCTTGCTTTCTACTTGGTCAACAGTTTTGATTGTACTGAAATAGCAGACATTAAATCTTTTTTCTTACCTTTAACATGCGGTGTTCCCAGGATCTGTCCTTGGACCTTAATGACTTCTTATGTATTGTATTACTGATATTATAAAGTCCCCAAATTCATTAAGCTACTGTTTTACAGTATATGCTGATGATTTCAACCCTCATATTTCAGAAAACAAAAAATATAAAAATCTACAAAAACTTGTAAACAAATAAACTTAAAGATATGACTACTGTGTTCGTTTTGTATCATTTATTCCAAAAGTGATGTCATGTTCATAAATAACTCTAACAATAAAAGTTTTTATGTGTATATTAATGATCAAATCAACCTATATCAAAACAAAAACTTAAAACACTTTGGCATTATACTTGATAATAAACTTAATCGAAAGCCCGAAATAGAAAAGCTGGTGTAACAACTTTCTAAATCATATGGAATTTTGTCCAAATTACTGTAAAACCCTACGCCGCAATATTTCAGTGCAGATCTGCTTAGTTTACTCTTTTTCATTGGTATCTAACTTGTTCAATACATAACTGGGGAAGAACCAATAAAACTACTTTACTTCCTCTTAATTACATTAGCAATGCTAGAGTGACAGCGTTACAGAATTAAGCTGCTGAAGCCCTTAATTATGGCAAAACTAAAGCGGATATGTTCTATAACAAAATAACTGCGGATATTAATTATAAAGATAACAATACGGTTGGCTGAGTAGTTGGCTCATAAAGTCTTTCGCTAACCCTTTGCGTCTCAAATGTGTAACTGAATGAAGGTGCAGAATTCATAAGTCCTCAATTTTTATGTTTGATTAAAATGCAATCAAATTTTCTGTCCTTGGTGTTTTGTTCTTTTTATTACATTTCTGTTTCTTCGTGGTTTCAGTCACAAAAGTGCATGACTAAACCAACATACTTAAATATTAGATTACAACACAGTCGCACATCATTTTGTTTGACTTGTGATTTTTGTACCACAATTACTAATATGACACACAGTAGCAATCGGTACTAAAATTGACAAATATTGCAAACTGAAACTAAATGTTGTTACTTAACATGTTGGTTTTCCCGCCAGTAGAAAAAAAATTCGACTAACACTAGTATTTATAAAAATTGACTTTATTACGACAACAAAAAATAATTGGCCTGCGGTCAAAATGACTTTTTACTGACTTACCAAATTAAGGAACTCAAACCTACCACTTGAATCCCGAAATCGTGCTGCATTGCACAAGCTACAAAAAAATCTTTACTTTATGACAAAACCTGAACGTCTACACCATACGTTCCCAACCTTTTTCGAAGCTGGCACCCCTTTCATAAAAATAAAGTGGCGTTCGCATCCCCTCGTTTTGACAAAAGTGTAGAAATCACAGAAACACACCAATTTCGATTTTGCAGTGTATTCATTTTTCTAATTACAAGTTGCTAACAGAAAACACTCAGTCGTACTGTTTAACTTTCATACGTTACTACTGATTAGAAACAAACCTAGTGACATTATTGTTGCTGCTTCTCTGAAATTATCTGCTCATATCTTGGCACACAATTACTCGATCAGAGCAACGTGCAAATCATTCGGAGGTTCAAATGGTTCCAATACTTGTTTTTCAAATAAAGTATAGAGGGGAAAATCCAGATTCGCACAAATATGTCATTGCAAAGGGCATTAGAATAGACAGGGCTTTTGTACGCAATTTATGGTAACTTTGCTTGGTTGAACACCAGAAACTCTCGAGTTCTGTAACATCAAACCACAATCTCGCCATATTTGAGCCATAAACTTAATCGTCACAATGCACTCACCACCGCATCACCGGCCATCTTCAGCGTGGTTAACACAGCGTGAAGCAGAAATAGCAATGCTCACATTTACCAATTTAAATTGCTAAAGTAGTAACGTTAGCTGGAATAATTAGGCTTGATAATGATCTTTTGTGTAGCAGCATTTGCAACCTTTCGCAAATCTCGGTTCTTTTGAAAGACGAACATTCAATAACATATAAACTCTCACCCTCGAAAATCGCATTTTGGACCCCCGAAAATTTTGTTTCGGACCCCAGGGGTCCGGGAACCCCTGGTTGGGAACTGCTGGTTTACACTCTACAGGATCATTTCTTGCATAGGAATGCGAAGTCTACGCAATTTAAATGGAACAAACTTTTTTCGCTATTAGCCGTTTGCATCTAAAGTGACAGAAAGAGCATTTTTCGCTGTTAGGCCAGGCGAAGGACCCTAGAAAAATTATTCGCCCCCCCCCTGGAAAAATGTGTTTGACATAGTTTAAAACTATTGGACATAGTTCAAAAATTTTAGACCCCTCTCAGAAAACTCTTCGCTCCTCCTGGTGTCCCAAGCTGGTTACGGGCCTGGCTAGGCCCCTGCGGCTAGTATCTAAAGTGACGCAACATTTCCAAATTGGTCCTACTCCTGAATGCGCCGTTTCGATGAAATTTTCAGCAAAAGTCATAAATGATGAGTGTTCACAGACGAGCTCCATACTTGGAAGAGAAACATAGACAAAACCGATCAGCTTAGCCGGCAGTCATGTGACTGGCACAAATTAATATCTGTGATTTCAACCGTTATTTTAGTTAATTTTTAGCAAGTGAAAGTACAGTACATTCTTGACTTGGGCCGCAACCGAAGAAGTAAACCGAATGAAATTCCGAATTTCGGGAGGAACGTTTAGACTTTTTTATTTTATAGTCTTTAAGTCTTCTATCTCAAACTCTTTTGCCACCTAGCCCAGCGTTTTCAACTCGCTACAACTTTGTTAACTCTTCCTACTGCGCAGATTTGCGTTTTTTCACTCTCAGCACGCCTTTTTTCGAAGTAATTTGATGTGTTACAAGTGTAGCTTGTTTCGCAGTGAAAGTGTCTGCAGGCAAGTACCGTCATGTCTTAAGTGATTTACATCACAGGCTCGTTGCTAACAGCCTAACATGGAAGATAATACTGTAATATGACAGCCAGAAATTAACCTGCGCTGACCAAATGCAACGTTTAAAGAACCGGGTCCGCAGTCAGGTTGTCAAATTTGGGGGTATTCAATTCGTTGAAAGAGGCGCAAAATTTCTGCAGCATGCGTTTTTTACATTTAAAAGGGCAAAAAGAAACGCTTTTTATTGTCCTCTGTAGGTTTGGGGGGGCATTGGGCAAATTTGAGGAGTTGCCTCGGAATGCTTCTCGTGGCTACGGGCCTGTAAAGGCCTGTCTTATTAATCGGTCTAGGCACAAAATTTAAATCAGACAAGCATACAGGCTAAAACTGCGTCACGAACTTGTTTAGACTGCATTTCAGTGTAGCCACCCTGAAAATAACAATCAAGACTGGAGGAAAAAGTCACTCGATCAGAAAAAAAACACTAGATGATATAGCGACAGGAAATTGCCATGCTGCTTCAACGTCTTCAAATTTTTAATCAAAGTAAACACAGATGTTTTCGATGTTGGCGTGCCATAAATGCTTCTTTAAGCTCGTACGTTCCATCAAAGTTTTTCATAACTTACATATTTTTGCTAAGCCTAAACCAAGTTACACAAAACCTCGCTGACTTTCGCTCGAAATTCTNNTTCAGCAGTTGTTACTGCGAGATGCAGCAGGGACTCGCTTTATGTTACTAGATTTTCAGATTATAAAATATAACTAAATTNTTCTTGAAAATGACGACATCACTAAATTACTTCCAAAATCACGAGGAGCTGCAACATTCACATTGTTGCATTTGGTGTACAGTACAGCTTCTATTCCCACGTGATGAGCGTCTTACCTCAAAAACGCAACAGCTTGCACAAATTCCCATTTTCCTACAATAACTCGAAGAGGATTTGCAACAGAACAACGTTTTTTTTCTATTAGAATATTGCAGCCCTTGGTCTTGCCTACAAGCAACGTTACAAGCAATGACAAAGAGCATGTTATTAAAAACAGCACGAAGAGTTTCTTGAATAATGTTCATTGTTAAATTATGACGGCATATAGATAACATAAACGCAGTGAACCTTTTGTCATTCGTCTTTTAATTGCCGCACCTGACCGCGATAAAATAGGCCAACTCTCAGCGTTTAAACCTTGCTCAGGAATCCTTACGTTACTATACGAATCAGGAAAATAGGTATAATGCTACCCATAATTTGAATACGTCTTCCTGGGACAGGTAACATCCGTTTTTTCCAGACCAAACTCTTTTCTATTTTCATATGTCCATTGTTAATCACTTTCGCAACAAAATTGTATCTGCCCAGCGAAACGTATCATACAAAGTTTATGCAGGGTGCCACCAAAAAAAGGATTTTTTAGAGGGGATTTTTTGCTTGTGCGTAGAAAACGTCATACACATGTTAGATCNGTTTTTATTTTCAGATAAAGTCATGGTGTTGGAAGACTCATCACATATGAGGTATTGGTGGTCATATCTGGCCAAATAGATTTTGCACTTAAAATTGCATTGAAATGTTAACTTAGTACAGTGTCTTTTTGAAATATGCTACACATCAGGAAACCGCGGGTAGTATAGTACCCATACATCCTATATATAGGCTTTCAGAGACATTTTTGTAAAATAACTCTGGTACCATTCCGTTTATCTCTGAAAATCAGGAAAAATCATGGAAGCACAGGTTTCTAACATTTTTCTAAGTAGATGAAATCAACAAGAAAACAATCCCTTGTGTAGTGGACAACCCACGATTGCTGAGCAGAGCTTAAGTATAGGAGGCTAGTATCGTACTTTGAATGGTTGTCAGTCACCTCAGATGTTTTCAATTTTGTTTTCGATTGAAATATTTCAACCAGTAGTTACTTATGATAATTGGTGTGTGTGAGAGAAAATTGCATGCATGCGCGCAATTTGGTGGGTGGCACGGGGGACGTGTCACCCCACTTTTTCAAACGGTGGAGATACAATATGTCATGTCTCCCCACTTTTTTCTATTTAGGTTTTGTATTTGGAGAGGTTTCGAAAATAAAAGTGACGTTTGTCATCCTTTGTGTGAAGAGCTTTTATTGTCAGACGGTAGGCCTACACAAAACCAAGTTGATGTTGAAACAGAGTTTGGTGTGGTCAGGGACGCCGGAATGGGGGTTCATGACGGGGGTACTGCCACCTACCTTTGAAACGGGGTAATGGGGGCACAAATGCCCTTACATAACGGTGTCGTAAGTAGTTTCATGATTTAGCAAGATCGAGTTGAAACAAATTATTGCAGCTGTTCGCGCACACATAAAATTCAGAATGGTTTTCTATAATTTCTATTACTATTTTTGAGGTCAAAATTGTTGCTGAACATGTAAATGTGAAAAGAATGAATCTTATTTATCGATACGCTTCACACACTGAACTAAAGCAAACAGTTTTTAACTCGTCGTACGTCAAAACCATGGGCGTCCGCAGGGGGGGAAACGAGCATTTGCCCTTCCCTGGAAATTGGGATGAAAAACCATAATTTTCTAGAAACATTGACGTCAGCTTTCATTTGCCGCCATGCCATTCACACTGCACAAGAGACACGTTCACTGTTCTGGTGACATGCAGTGGTGAGCTTGCAGTTCACTCCTGCCCGCTCCTTTGCCTGCCGAGGCAGGTTGCCAAACTTGCGAACAGGTTGGTTTATTGTTGGTCTTTATTGTATAACTATAACATGGCAACGGATCTTCTATTGTTCAGTTCAAGTTGCGATATCAGGCGTTTTGCTGCATGTGACTGTTGAACGAAGACGTCTTGGCAGGTAATGCAGCGAGACAGTGACGCCAGAGAGTGGGGGCATTGCCCCTGACCTTTCAAAAGGGGGGCAACAGGGGCAAAAGTGTATTTTTCATAACAGCATCACAGGCAATTTTATGATTTATCAAGATCGAATTGAAACAAATTTTCTATAGTTTCTTTTATTATTTTTGAGGTCAACATTGTTGTTGAACAGTAGAAAGCATAGTTGGTAACGATTTTTTTCATAAATTTCCATTGCCCTCAACTTTTTTACTGCCGCCCCTGCCCTACCGATGTTCCTGCGTCCTTGGGTGTGGTCATGGGCGTTGAAAAGGAGGGCAAGGGGGGAAGGCCCCCTCTGGATTTTGAAAACTTTAGCAATAAAAGGTTTAAATTTCAGTTTCGAGTGGGAAAAAACAAATTTTGCCACTTTTGGCCCTCTCCAGCAAATTTTGGAAAAATCCCCTCGTACCCCCGTGGAAGAAATCCTTCCGACGCTCATGAGTGTGGTATCACTGATTCTGCTATTTTATAAATTTTAGCTTCGATAAAATGATTTTTAACATTTCCAGGTTTCTAGAGACCGCGAAAGATGATTAATTGCTTGTGTCTGACATTTTACCATGTGTGGTATACTGTTGGAAAGGTTGTCTGCTTGAAACAACGAGAGTTTTACAGCTGCATATGGGAGAGACCACAGTGCAGCCATGATTTGGTTCGTGCTGAAATGCAACTGACTTTGCTGTAATGTTAGTTGTCACGTATTCAGAAACAGACAGCGTAAAATTTAAAGATGCATGTGTAAAATGTTAGAATTAAAAAGTCACATTTTCAGGCAAATCTCTGCGTAGTTTTTGCCAAAGACAAAAACCAGCACTATTGTGGAGACTTAGTTTCAGGATGGGCAGTTTTGCAACATCAGACTGTCTTCAACTATTAGTGAACAGGATTTCAATCAAAAAGTTGGAGAAGTAGGTTATTTACCTAGCTATATATTGACAATAGCTCTAAATATGGGGACTTGACTAAGAATTAAAGATAAAATATACACTTATCCTCATTTCTTGTAATGTCGCGACAATGGTGGCCAACAAATCCAAAAGATATTTTTCCGTGACTCTTACACTTTGCGACTTTGTGCCTGTGCTGAATACAGTGATTCGTAAGTCAACTGATTTACCTGAATTTAACAAAACCCACAAGGCAGCAATGTTTTCATCCACGTGTGAAACATTGGCTTTACATGTACGTGACACCTAGTTTTGCTTTACATTTTTTCGTGTTAATGCAGGTGAAATTTGGTACTTTTTTGCCAATTCACCGTTGTGCTTTTGATTCTATTTAATCTTAAACATATTTTCGTGTCGTTATGCAAGGAAAACTCTTAGAATTAAACTGTTGACATTAATTTCATATATTAAAATCTGATATGAAACCTGAAAATTTTGATTGTGGAAAGACTGAACTAGGTGGCATCACTGACTGAAGTCACAAGACAACAGTCACCAGACGATTAGGTAATAGGTATACAGAAATTGCATTGTAGGTGGGTATGTATGCATGGCTGACAAGGGGAGATTGAAAGGATACATCCTCCACCCACCAGCAGTAAAAATAGATTGAAATGATTTTGTGTAGGTTATATTAATTTTAGGCCAAATTTTTTGCTGCTGGTAAGAGGATATCAATGGAGATTTAGGTAGGAGTGAGTCTGCGTGCATGATGCCCAGTCAATAGCAATAAAAATATTTTTCGTTGCTTTTTGCAAAAAACGGAAATGTGCAAGAAAAATATTTATGGTCTTTGTAACGTCAAGCAACTTAAACAAGACATCAAATCGCGCTGTCACCCACGCTTCTTATAAAATGCATGAAAACTGACGTGCTCTGCTGTACGAGTGATATGCATGCAGTGGTGTTGGAGGTGGGGTTGAAGGGGATGCAAGCGCACCCCCAAAATTTTTGATTTGCTGAAAATCTGGGTAAAGCCCTGAAAATCCGGGTAAAAATAGCGCCCAAGGTTTGCATAAAAACACATGAAGGCCTTTTCTGGAGGTCACACTAACAAAGGTCTTGATGATCTTTGTGGGAGAAAATTTGCAGGCAAAAGTTGCACAAAAACTTTTCGGGCAAGTTTGGGGTACTTAGTGCAAAATCCTTCGCACTCAAAAAATTTGCAATTGCTCTTACACCTATGATGAAAAGGCACCTCCGCCACCGTTGCCCCTCTTTTGAAAGGGCAGAGGGGGAAATGCCCTCGCCCTGTCTCCATTCTCCAGCGTCCCTGTGCATATTATTCCACACGCATTCTCTTTACTCGTTGTTGTAAGCTACAATGTGTCACTGCAATGAATGAACATAAATTATTTTTAGCGGTCTCCCAAGACAGAGCAGTTCATGACTACAAAAATATCCGGCAGTGCGTTAAAACAGGGGAGTAGAACACACTCAGTGCTACGCCATGTGCAGTTCACAACTGCAAAAATACAAGGCTGCGCGAATGTCTCGTCGAATAGCAGTCGATCAGAAGGTACAGTATATGCGGCTGGGATGGCGGACACCCAGGGTTTGCTAAAGTACACAAGAATTGAGAATGCACATGAAGTACACAAGAAAATTTTCATTTTTTATATTATGTGGCTGTTATATGCACGCACAATTACTAAGGGGAGAAAAGATACGGGCTTGTGTGAGCCCTTACGATCAATCCGCCTGAAATGCCAATTAATGACGAAGCTCGAAACGAAGCACATATTGCAAGCATAGGTGTGCGACTATATTAGCACAAAAAAACAAAACGGGAAATTAGTGATGAATCATGAAATCAAATAGGACAGTTGTTAGGACAGTTTTGAAATTTGGCTCAGAAATTCAATCAAACGTCCATAGCTATATCCTCAGTGTTGATGTAATTGCACCCAACCAAAACAACACCGTTTTTTTTCAAAACCCCACTTAAAGAAAATCAGTAAAACCCACCAAACATCCCGCTCTTTACTTTTCCTTTGAAGAATGTACTATGAAGTAAAAAATAAGCAGCACACTCGTATAGTTAATCGTACACTTTTTTAATCAAACAAAACGAACAGCAACGAAATTTAAAGGACTTGAAAAAAGAGCATAATTCGAACAGCTTGAGTAAATTTTACTGGTTATCTTCTTCAGTCTGTAAAATCGGTATATTTTAATTTAATTTTCTGCCTTCTCTGCATTAAAGCTGTTTCTGATGTTGGACCATACCACCATACCCAGGCGTGTATTGGGGCGGGAACGCGTGGGAACTGCGTACCCACACCATTTTCACGTTTTCCTTTGAAATGAGTTTGAAGCTGTTTCAAAATGGCTATTGTTCTGAATGCGTTCCCACACCTTGCTTGTTAGCACTACATCCCTGACCATACCAAACCATATTTTGAAAAAAGCACTATATACATGCTAAACCAGCAGGGCATGTCCCATGTATACTTAACGTGAAATGCAGTTTGTGTGCGCGTTCTTGCCAAGCCTTACCGGTTTGGGGTGAATTAACCAACACCACTTTGCGAAAACAAAGATGGGGTACTTTTTTCACCTCAAATTTGAAGGCCATAGTAGGTATAACGAGTCATTATTGTGTAATTCTGAAAATGGTGATATTGCATGATGCAATAAAAACAATTCAGAATGGGGCTTTCGTGTTTTTTGAAAAAGTGCAAAAGCCTATTTCTTTAAAAAAAAACGGATTAAAAAAACAGGTGTTTTTTTTTAAGACGAGTTTTTCTCAACTCTGATTGTCTTTCAATCCTTTCTGTGACTTTTCTTTGATCGCACGATCTGGAACAAGTGAGGTCACTATCAGTTTGATTGTGTGTGCGCCGCACACTTAGAGTATAGATCCCTGGTAATGAAGAAGCTGAGAATTAATGGCATTTGAATACGTAAAAATTAGTGTTGACAACAAAACAAGTTTCGAAAAATTAAATCCATGTAGCATGCATTAGCAGACTTGCAATAGAAAAAATCTTCTAGTTACAGCATTTAAATGTTTGTAATTTCACTCTTTGGATGCCCGGGGCCGGCGCCCCCCTCTGCACGCCACTGTATGCACGTGCCACCAATGTGATTTAGCATTTTGTGCACTCCAACTCACAGCTATGACAAAACCCATGTGATGTATTCATAGGCGCAATTTTGTTGTAAAATGTGGGGGGACAGCTTGTTGTGAAACCAATATAGTCATAGGATCGATGCATTAGTTACGTTTTGTATATACAGTTTCCCAATCTTATTTCTAGAGGTGTTTTGAGAGCAACACTAATCACGCTTTTTCCTTGCAGATGATTTACATATTAATATACTTAACTTTGATGCTGGACACAATACTATAGTTCAGCCTCCTTCCATTAATATCGTATTTAGATGTAAAAAAGCACAGCAATATAGTAGAACACATCAATTGAGTTTTATCAGAGCTGTCGGTTGGAGTGCACAACATGCTTTCGCACTGGTCGCACGTGCATATCACTCTTACAGTAGAACACTTCAGTTTTCATGCATTTCACATGAAGTACAGCGCGATTTTACTGTATGTCTTGTTCAAGTCGCTTAACGTTACATAAAGGATAAATACCTTTCTTGCACATTTGCGTTTTTTGAAAAAGCAACAAATCCTTTTGATGCTACTGGGCATCGTGCATGCAGCCCCACCTCTACCAAAATCTCCGTTGATATCCTCTGACCAGCAGCAAAAACATTTGGCCTAAAATTAGCGTAGCCTACTTCACAAAATGATGGTGGGTGGAGGATGTATCCTTTCAAACTCCCCTTGTTGGCCCCTGCATACATACCCACAGAATTGTAAAAAGGCCTTATTTTGAAGTCTGAACCCGGCCCGACCCCGAAATCACAAGCC
>JGI24021J15306_10009553_pt1 | contig 12009 bp, 7 predicted proteins | sample Ectturendosymbi1_FD_15306 | JGI IMG/M metagenome (IMG submission 15306)
ACCCGAAGGCAATGATTACCTACAAAAGACCCACCACAATTGGACAAAAGCTAACGAACTACGAAGACCTTGCTTTAAACAAGACACGAAAGCAAACCAAAGGTGGCTCAAGGCCATGTGAGCACTCTGCACTTTGCGGTTGCTATGGAAAAAATAACAAATCCATGGTACCATATGTTTCACAATTGCTGACTAAAACCAAAACTTAACATGTTTTCATTTCAGCTGCGTTGTGTGAACAACGTTCCCGCATCATTACTTCTTGCTACACTCGAAATGGCAATATAAAAGCCATCCTCAAGACAACTGGGTCACCATCACTTCACCCGATTATGACCAGCCTTAAAACCAAACTCATTGCCTGTGGTACCAAGGAACGTAGAGATGCTAGCTAATATGAAGTGCTCAAGTTGCTTTGACACCATTGTGGCCGTTGCCACTGGTCTGTAATTTGATGTGAGACATATTCCCATTCTTGTTTTTGCATATGGTAACTACTGTTGTGGGGACGATTCGGCAATCTTGTTACATAAAAGTGTAAGATATGGAGAAAAGGTTAAGAACCACTGGTTCAAAGTAACAGTTTCCTTGCAGATTCGTTTAAGGAGAGAGCCATAATGCCCCTGAATCACCTTTAGTTTAGTTTGAAAGCTCTGTACTTGAGCCGTGTCGGTTTTGCAAGCCTGCGCCCATGTGTGCAACCATGCATGCTGATTGGCGCCATCTTTTTAATGCAATTTGTTTGCTGGTGTTGCTTTAGGATAACAACAATCGTGCAAGCCTGTCATTACGTAACGTTGGAACCCCAGGCCTTTACGTCTTGCGGCAAAAAGACGTGACCTTGCTATTCGTGGGAGAACACAGCGCCGATTCTCCCTACGGACGGGAAAAGCAAACACAAGGTATCCTCTGGCTGAAAACAAAAACATCAATGAAATGAAGCCCATCCAACGCAGTGACTGAACAAGCAATCAAGACAAAAACCTTGAGCCCCGCAATGACAATTTGGTCCTATTTGACGTCATGGATCTACATTTCTCATAAGAGAAGTCGTTAAAGGACCACTGTTATCGCCTTGCGCACGTCGCAACCAAATGCTTGCCCGCGTGTTAAAATGGAATGTATTTAAACATTCCTAAGTTGCGTAACCCGCTTCGCTTGACGTTGTTGCCTCGGCCAACTGCGATGCGGAGCAAGACCAGAAATTTCTCGACGCGCTGTTGTGCCCTCCTCTTTGGTCAAAAAAATTTCAGTTCATTTCTCCCTACACGGTTTTGGTCCCCAGGCCGAATCTGACGAGTATGTGCTACATAAATTTATGATGTACCAACCCCAGCCGGTGTCAGATGTTTTTGAGTTAGAGAGGCAGTGAACCAGAACAAATTGCTTAGTTACAACCAGCGGCAGATCTGAACAAGGCGTTTGGAAAGGGCAGTCAAATAGGGCGGCTCCAAAAGTCTTCACTTTTACCCTTGTTTGAATACCCCTGGTACTCTGTGACAGTCGTTGGGTACCACACAGAAGCGGCTACTTTTCCTGAGCCTAGAACGTATTTCTATGTTGGTCGAACTATGCGATCTTTCAGGGAAACACCACAGTTTAACATCCCTTTATAACATTGATTCACAAATGTTTGAAGCAGGTCCAAAAACAGAGACTCCATTTTTCACAAGCTACACATAGCCTAACTGAGGGACAGTGTGGATGTCGCAATCAATCTTTTACATATACAATAAAGGTTTGAAAGGAAAACACCGAAGTAGTGGCTCCCGACCCTTTTATAACCGCGGTCCGTACTACGACAACATGGATAGAAAACTGAAGGTCATTGCAGAATACCACAAAACACTGGTTGAAAAGTATGCTGCGAATGCATCGAGATGGTGTATTGCTTCCACGCTTACAACTGATGCTTTTACGTCTGTGCAGTGCCGTCCGATTGCTGACTACAAGACTTGAAAAAATTGAAGAATACAAGAAAGCTTTCGATCTCAAGATCGCCGCTTCAGTCAAACGCTTCAACGACTACCATTATGCAATTTTGGCGAAAAATGAAAAGTATTATCGATCGCTTTCGGAAAGCATTCACGGTATTCGAAAAGTCTGTCATGTTTCCTTTCTTATTCAGATCAATCACTAACAGGGAGTTTCGAAAATGCCGGAGAAGATCACCTTCACCGAATTGTACTTTAAATTGTGTGTGCTCTCATGTATTTCTTGCAAACGAATAGCATTGCAATATGAAACTCCGGTTAGCAAAACTATCTTCTGCACTGACACTCTCATGCATTATTTTGCTTATTTGCCAGCGATATAAAAGACACTGCTCAACTCCCAGTAAGGCAGTTCGGAAATTTTGCGTTTCTTTGGAAATGCTGTTTTTAAGCGCCATCAAATATTTCAACGAAAAACAATCAAACCCGATGATAAAAGTTTTGTAAACTTTTCTTTTGAACATCGGTAGGTGAAATCCACAAACAGAGTTTGCTATGACTTTTGTGATGTTGTCTACGAGTCATCAACCGTGACGCAATCCCTGCACAACACATGACGTTCGTTGTTTCCGAATCTACCCTTGCCACTGGTCTTATATGCTCGATCTATCGTTTATTGCAATCTTTAAAATTCGCGCCATGCATAGTGGACATGGCGATTGATGGACACTTTTCTGCTTGGAAGTCTTGTCCTTCAATCGTATCCATCACGTGTAAGAATATCGCCTGAACGCGAGTAGTACCCCACCACGATCACGGGTCACGATATTGTCAGGAGCACGCTTGTGAGCAAACTGTGTTGTCTTTTGTGAAGTTGGCCCAAGTAGATTTTATGGTCCAGTTGACTGTGAAATTTATATTCCACTGCAAAATTTTTATTCAAATTTTGTCCAAGGAAAATTCAATTTGAAAGTGAAGACAAGAACAAGCCTGACAAAAATTACTATTGCCGTTCTTTAACGGAAATGTCTTTAAAACACTGCGCACCTTGCAATGAAACGACGACCGAGACATCGCAAGTGGAATAGGCCTGCATGATTTCAAACACATTTCCGACCGCATCAGGTGCAGAGGTGCTGCTAGGAAAGTGAGATTTAATTGATGCAGTGAAAAATAGATTTACAACTTTGAATCGGAAAATGTTGGATTTACGAGAATTTTCCCTTTCAAGCTAAATGGAAAAACCGGGCCACCGATTAGCTTCTTTTGGGTGTTTGGTTCTGAATATTGTTGTTTTCCGGTGGTTTCGTGTTTTACAGCCATCCACATTCGCTATCATTTCTCAACCTTTCTGAGTTTTTGCCAGTGAGCCACCTTTCACCTTTGTTTCACCCATGACTTAAACCTTTAGTTACGTGACTGTTGAGGACTGTTATCTTGATGGCCCTAAGAAAACCTGATAATCATTTTTCCTGATTGCACATGAAAGCACAAGACCACACGCAAACACAACAACATTGTTGTTCAAGAGTTTCACATCGTGTGTGTTACAAAAAAATGTAAAATATTGCAATCAGCAACATCAAAGAAAGTTAGCTACAGCCACGTCTCGAAATTTCTCTCCGGTGTGCCAGCAATGTCGAAATGAGTCTTCTTTGGCTGCGTCCATTAAACATATCGTCGGCAGTGATTGATACCTCCAGTTCTCGCTGAATTAGTAAAACAGACGCTTATTCTACAAATCTCTGCAATTATCTGCAAGTATACGAAATATCAAATACGAGTTTCTCATGAAATCGGTACAATTTTTCGATTCCTGGTTTTCGTAAATGTTTAGGTTTTGCTCGAGAACACGATTTTGGACCAAGTAGGGCTTTGGTTGGCAGGTGCAATGCGATTTGTTTTTTTGGCGTGCAGTGGATGTGCGAAACCACTTCAATAATGATCCATTGTAAAATGGATAACTTGATACACGATCGTCCGCATAGGAGCCCGTGAAGCAGCTCGGTCGGTCACGGTAAAGAATAGGCATCAGTCTCGATATTTACTTTGTAATGAAAGCTTCGATAGAGCCCACGTGCAGAGTGTCTAGTTACCCTCCAATGAGATAGATTCGAGTCCCAATAACGCTTGCTCCGCACTTCCACCTGCCACCAGGTATAGCTTCGCGCATGTCGGTCTGCTCCGTCGTGCTGAGATGGTAGGTCGTAATGGAACGCTCCGGTTCAGTTGATCCGGAAATCTTACCTCCTGCAAGTAAATGTGCCGAATAAGAAGCATTTCGTCGAATGTCCGGAAAAATTAGGGGATAATTTTTTACTTGAAAGTGTTTGTCAAGTACCAATGAAATAGATGTGGTTCAAACAGTAAACGGCGGCCAGCCATTTTCTTGGCTTCTCCATCCGTCCAGCTATTTCCCACTGAGTATTTTCTCCATATCTCAAACCTTCCTCCGTCCTCTCCAGTTTCAGTCGCTCGATCGCCTCTACGTAGTTTTCGCCATCGTGACCACCAACAACGTAAATAAAGCCTGAAAACCAAATAATGCCTTTGAAAAAAAAACATATTTAGAGACTGTCCAAAAGTTAGAAATTCACTGGTGCGTTTAGGCTTTGTTTGTGCATGAAGGCCATACTCGATTCAATTTTGCTCATTACGCAGGCACTGTTTGTGCAGGTTTCGTTCAAAACTTCTATTACAGCAAAATGGTTGTGAGCAATAAGAAACGAAGTCAGAGCAAATATTTGCATATTTATTAAATATGAGGGTTTCGATGCACGCCATTTGTCACGTGCACCTGGGTGCAAAAAACAGGAGAAAAAGCAAAGTCCTGGTTTCTGTATTCATGCAAGCAAAAGCAAGCACTGTTTTGAAAAGTAGAACAACAAATTAAAGTTGGACATTGCCCTTTCACTGACCTTCAGCCAGCACTAGAGCATGGTGCGCCCGCTTGAACTCCATGCCCGGAAGTTCTTTCCAGCCATGTCCTTGGTCGAAGCACTCCACGCAACGTAGGGTCTCACCGTGCTCGTCAATCCCACCGACCACGTATATGATACCTACAGGTTACAATGCGAAAAATCTCTTTGTTGCCTCCAACCATAAAAATTTATAGCTTGAAGACCACCTGCAGAAAAGCCACATTTTTTCCAAATCGCTCTTAGCAATGAATGACGTTTTCGACACGGCTGGCACCTTACAAAGGAAACCCATGTAGGCGTTGCTGTAGGACACGTTTAAGGCTTGACGGAGTCGCGGCGAAAATAAAGCTATGTAAACAGGGATGTAGTGCTAAAAAAGAGGTGTGGGAACGCTGTTTCCACAAAAGAGGCTTTCTCACACTTTTTCAAAAAAGTGTGGGAACGCCGTGCTAAAAAAGAGGTGTGGGAGCGCCGTTCCCACACCAAACAAAAAAGTTGAACCAAATAGTTCAAATAAAGTTAGCATTCGCCTGCAAGAAAAAAATAATTTCCACACTGGATATTTTTGTTTCACTGTGTTAACTACTGCCTAGTAGTGCAAATCTGCATGTCGTGCTAGCCTATCTGTGAGATCGCAGCCATATTTTAGTGTAATCTTTTGGATCCCACATCTGCAAGTAACGTTGCTAGTGCAAAAAGGTGTGGGAGCCAAAAAGAGGTGTGGGAACGCCGTTCCCACGCGTTCCCACCCCACTACACCCCTGTATGTAAACCGCAAGAACTCCATCAAGTGACTTATCAACCACATCACGATTAGATTTACAAGAAACTTGGTTTACAAAAAACTGCAATAAGGTCCCGGTTGTAATGAGTTTTCAGTGATGGTGTAGTGCCGCTACTCAGTATTAAACAATTAAATTAATACCAATTGGATTGCACCATAATGTGTATTTCAGATTGGATGACGTTCGTACTCTTGTTCTTTAATGAGCGACTAAAAATAAAACGAACGGCGACTGCTTTTAGTTAGAGCTATGTTTGGGATGGCTGTGTTTCAATAACGACCAACTTGAACGTCAGGCCATTAAGTTTCGTCTTTGTGGATTCTAGGTAATAGCTTCAAAATGTAATTAAAGCAAATAGTAACTTCGGAAGGTAAACGAAGTTGTTCTTGGATTAAGACAAATGTCTGGGTCAGACGACGAAAAATGTGCGGTTTAATTCAGATTGAATAAATTAGATTCGTTGATGGTAGCATCACGTGATCACATCAGTGAAAAATTCACCGATTGGAATTACAAAAACATGCGCTGCAATCAGGAGAGAAACCTCCCCTCGAAATTTTTGAAAACACGTTTAGGTGTTAGTTACAGGTTATAGTCATTTCGTCCCTCCCGAAAGTATCAGCTGGTTACGGCCCTGACTAAAATTCATGCGATATTGATCGGCTTAGTTTACCGTTCCGGCATGCAGTCGAAAGTCAGGCCCTTGGAAACTGTTACCAACTACTTTTCTCGATCATCAAAAAACAGGTCGAGCTGATACAATGGTTAAAGTAAGTCGCACAGACCAAAGGTGGCAACAGATCCAGAGTGCCGAAGTTGACTCCGGCAGGACTTTGGTTGTTTCGGATCCGTAGTCGGAGTCAAGCTTGAGAAAAAGCGGACCCGGATCTGGAGTCACTTTTTATTTTTGGCAATAGTTGTGCGTCTTTATAAATGTCTCATTGCTTGATTACAAGCAATGTTGAATTTTGGTAGCATCGATGGTTTCCGGAGTTTAAACAGGAGTAGGAGTCTCATACTTGAATGTTTCGGAGCCGGATCCGGATACAAAATCTTTGGAACGGGAGCGGAATCGGAGTCTCAAGATGTGACTCCGGCCACGACCAACGCTCGTAATACTATTTTGCAGTGTCGGGTCCATCTATAGACTTTTTATAACCAAAGACTTGCATTTCAGAAAGATCCACGATACGCACCGTCAACAGCAACTGCAGCACTAGAGCTTCTACGTTTGTTCATTGCTCTAGCCTGATGCCACCTTTTATCCCGGGCGCCGGTCGTTAAATCAGCATATTCAACAGATCGTGTCACTGGGCATCTCCAAGGATCTTTTTCAGGATCGACGACTCCTCCAATAATATAAGCCCGACCATTGACCACCGCAGCAGCAGCTTGCGATCTTGGAATCATTAGCTTTTCTTGATGCTAAGAAATCCAACATATGGTATTTACTTAAAGCAGCATTTTTTGCTTGCGCACTCCCTACAGTAGTGCTGTTTGTCATCCTTGCGTTAACATGGATGTAGTTCGTCACCTAACGTTGTTAAGTTTACTTTGGTACAACAAAACCTTAAGCAAACTGCAAGGAAGCTAAGCGCAATGGATGTCGTTGTGACGAAGGCCTTAAGACAAATAATTTTTTATCGTCTGCAGAGCAGTGCACTGATGTGCACAAGTTAGCAATATTTTAATAGAAATAGTTTTTGGAAATAGTTTGAAGTTGCTTTGATGCTTAAAACTAAACCAATAAAATGCTTCTGATTATATGAACATAATACAACTTCCACTTCCAGAGTTGTAATCGCTATTGAATGCAACAAGGATGGTTCATTGCTGTGGGCTTATTGTGGTTTCCTAAGAGCGATATCAAAATAGGGAAAACCCGATGAAGCAATAATCTGCCATTACAACATTTTAGTGTTTCGAAATATTTCTTAATATTTGGTTGCATCGCAGATACAAATTAATTAAATTATGTTGTCAGTCAAAATTCTAAAGGTCTACGCTGAAGGTAAAACAACGTTGAGTGTAAGGAGATTGTTTGCTGATATGGTTTTCAGTTTTGGGCTAAACTTCCAAAACGTTATAGTTGTCAAAATGCAACAAACATGAATGGTTAATCTCCTGCAAAAACGAAACACTTGAAATAATTTGCCTCACTTGAAACGAAATGCTATTAAAAATTTGCAACGTCATAAGCAATTTTTTTGAAGAAACGTATGAAATTGTTAAGTTGAAAACATTAATCCGCCCCAGTGAGAGTGACAAGCCTAGCAAATGTGAACTTTTGGTGAGTATGTCTAAATAAAATGAGAATGTGGCGTTGCACAACGCAACAGAAAGTTACATGACTTTAATCTGTGGAGAGCCACGAACAATGGTGTTTAGCCTACTCTCACCTCAGAACTACACAATTGCCTTCACAGCCAGTGGTCGGACTTCAGCAGACGACTGTTTACATTTTAAATGCGACGACGATTAGTCTTTCAGTGAAGTGCTGTTTTTTTCTCTGCTACTAAAAACTTCAGTGACCAAGTGATTTTGTCAACGCAGTTCTATGCACTGCAGTCTTTGCATTCAACGTGAACGATTGTGTAGGTGCGCAAGATTGCATACAGCAACGCAATTAGCCAAAAAGGGTGGTTTCAGTGAGCAGGCACCGCAGTTACTTTTCAACGAATATCGGCAGATAGTGATGTCAGGAAAATAAAAATAAGTTATCATCATTCGACGCTTGACACAACTTACTCTCACTCGAAGGAGGTACGGGTGGCGGGCGTCGCACACTTGTACCTTGTCGCTCAACGTCGGTCCTCCGAAGTACAAGAACCTGTTGACTGAAACAAGTAAACATATTTTTAATTGTGGCAATCGAGCGTCGATGTTTTCAAAATTTTGATTTTACTGTTTGAACAAAGACGGAAAACATGCTTATTTGAACAAAGACGAAAAACATACTTATTTGAACGAAGACGAAAAACATACTTATTTGAACAAAGACGAAAAACATACTGATTGAATCTGAACATAATTTAGCTGCTGAGTTGCACACAACCGTACAATTGTCTACATGAGCAGCTAACAGATAAGAAAGAGACATATTTGCGTAAGACCTGCTGTACTGTTAAGAACGATCGGTTTGGGGGGCGGCAGTAGCTCAGTGGTAAAGTGTCCGCCCCCCAATTGGAAGGTTGGGTTTTCGATCCACGGCCACTGAGGAAATTGCTGTAGCGCTCCTTGGGCCAGAGCGTTCGCCTCTATAGCCCCGGAAATGGACAAATTTCAGGCTTCGGCCTGACGCTAACTGCTGTCATAATCAATAATAAAAAAACGATCGGTGGCAAAACAGGCGTATCACGCACTGATATCTGCGACACTAGAGGTCGTTGCATATGTTCATTTTACAATGCAAGATGCGAGGTGCTCATATGTTTGTTTACTGAATGTTAACAGGTCCTTTTCATGCATTACCTAAAACTTTGTGTACATAAGATACGGTATTAATGTATATATAGCTTAAAATATTGTACACTACACCATCAGGATTGATGGTTTCCGTATCCACTGGGTTTCTAAAACGCCTGAAAATTCTTCGCAAGGATTCCATCGATTTAATTTTTCAATCTTTTGCGAGTTGAACCTGAACCAAAGCACTGCGCAGTTATTGGAAGTACTGCCACATTACGAAGACATCCTGAAAAACAAAGACAAGCTAAAAAAGCCAGGTGCCACAGTTTGCATCTGGGCCACAAAACTTCTTTCAACACATTTTACGCTTATGCACACATTTTCATGTATTCTGAAAGGTAAACGCAGAATTTGTACATTAATTTCTTTTCTTAGTTGCTATTATTTTTCTTGTGGTTTAAATGGTGTTGCTGTTTGTATCGGAACGGCCGCATGCTTACTTTGTCATTACTTGCTGCGTCAGCGTGTGGGACGGCGAACCTGTAGCACGTAAATGAAGCCGGTACTTCAAAAACTGTATTAACAAGATTTCCAAATTGCTGTTATACAGACAGGATTTTCTGATAAGCCTAAGCCTGCGTCAACAGGAAATCCCAGTTTACCTGCCGCTGAATTGTTATTAATGGGAAAATGTCTACTGACTCTTGCCAGTAATTCTTATTTTGACATCGAGGAACGCGAGAAAAATGAAAGCTTTGTCTAATGTGAAATGTGGAATACTTTCTGCAAAGTTGGAACATCAATATGCAATATTAGCTTTTACTGGAAGCCTCTAAATTGCTTAGCTTCTGGTACGGACATCGAAATAAACTCTCACCACTCCGGCCTGGTAGCGAAGAAAATACCGCCCAAGACGAATGACTTAAACCTCTGCACGAGCTCTGCTTTTAAATTTTCTTGCATTGTGGACAAACTTTTTCCGCTGCAGAGTGGTTGCCTATACACCTAAATTACGACATTTTTATCAGAACAATCACAACATTTCCAACGGTGTTCTCAATAACTGCAGTGTCATTCTTTAACTTCGCAGTTTTTCGCCACATGTCCAAATCGATGATTGCATCTAAAGCATCGAAACGATTTGGGGATGTACAAGTAGTAAAGGAAGGGGGTCAGGCCCACGTTTTTACGGAGTTTGGAGCCAGATCAGCAAGATCAGCCAGTGGAGCTGGGGTTTCCCCTGGGGTATGCGATGTCGTGGGGTTATCCCCGACCTATATTTTCAATATTTTTCAAAATTTTCATAATTTTGTGTTATGGCAATGTTTTCATTTTCACGTTAATTTTTCAATTTTTAATTTCATATTTTTAGTTAACTTGTTACTTTGAGGTTTTGTCTGAGTCAGCCACTTCAGGCTCTAACCTATCACTGATTGTCGAAGGTCGAGGCGTGCCAGGCATGCCACGTTTTAATCCGATAAGCAAATATTCAGGCATCCAACCGAGATCACTTCACTTGAACATCATCCAATAACCATGGGGATGAATCAAAGCAGGACGCATCGACAACCTGCTAACTTCATCTGTTCTTTTGCGTAGCATTCTTCTTTGAACGTTTATCGTGTTTTAACAAAAGCAAACAAGGAATTACTCATTATGGTTGCTTTAAGGTAAATCGCGAACCACTTTACAGTTCATAAGTTTCACCCAGCTCTGTAACAAAATGAACATAACCAAATCATTTTTTGTAGAGCAGCATTTTAACAAAATTTGTCTGCCTTTTTACGCCATCGTTAACATTTCATATCTTACAACTTCTTTTAACGAGAGTAGGAACCATTGCAAATTTCGAATATTAGATAGATATATCTCATTAGCAGTTTAAATTTCCTTTTCCTCCGAATGTTTCTGATTTCTGTAAGTTGTTGTTCCTTTGTGTAGTGTTACTTCGCTCATTAAACGAACTATTTCAACCATCGCATAGCCTATGAAGATGTTGCACAAACGAACCATACCATTGCTTCAATCTGTAACCGATTGCGTTGTGAAAAAGAATGCCCACTACCTCGGGTTTTAATCCGTTAAGCAAATATTCACACTTGCTTCGTTTGAATATCAATTGATGACCGTTTTACCCCAGGGGAAACCCCAGCTCCACTGGCTGATCTTGCTGATCTAGCTCCAAACTCGTGGGCCTGACCCCCTTCCTTTACTACTGTACAGCTCAACTTTAAATGATAACTCCGCTTTAACTTGCTATGGAAAGTTAATGATTAAAATGGAATATGAAAGCAGCGCAAAGGCCGCATAATGCCTTGCTATATTTAATTTGAAACCGTTTGACAAAAATAATGTTTTCAGGATTGAAACTACTTGTATCCTTAAAGGATCTTTTGAAATACTGTAATAAATTATAATCCTCCCTGACAGTGATTGGCTGAAGGATTGAGGATACAATTGGAATAGAAGCACTTGAGCCATCGCCAAATAACTCTAAAATGTATTTACAAGACGATTTCCAACTTTCGAAGTAGTGCACGACATATATCCCGATAAATTCTCTTAAAAACAAGTTTATTGCAAATGCTCGATAAGTTGCAAGTCTTTTCATCATACTCTTACAGAACAACCGGCTGATCGTTATTCGCTTTGTTCTCTTCACGAGACAAATGGTCTGCCATTGTTCTGGAAGTTTATCATTTCCCTCTTTTAAACTGTTCAAGGGATTTATTCTATGGACCTACAATGATTAAGCAAAGAAAAATATGAAGACAGAACAGGTGTGTACTTCAGAAAAAGACGGATTCAATCTTTAGAACTGGTTGTCAACAAGAGATGCTCACATTCCTTGGCGGCAAACACCGAATCCCTTTCTGGGTAACTGGGAAATACTTTCACTCTACATCTGCTACTTCACAAGGTCAAACAGTTTGACTCAACAAGTATAAAATCTGCTTTCGA
>JGI24021J15306_10009555_pt1 | contig 12007 bp, 12 predicted proteins | sample Ectturendosymbi1_FD_15306 | JGI IMG/M metagenome (IMG submission 15306)
CTCGACCATGTGCGGGATCGGGGTTCGAACGTCGAACAACGGACGGAAGATGTTTTGGTGCCGACTGTGCGATTACGCTTCGTTCGAGAAAAGCACGATATTACGGTAAGTGTTTCACTCGCCTATCAAATGTAGCAGCTGCTGCCAGTGCAAAGCTTGATGTTTCCTGAAGCAGTGCAAACTGCACTGCAAGTTGAAGTCAGTGCAAGCGTCTGTTAGGTCAACGTTTGGTGTTTGCTATGCGGTGCGACCATCCACAATCAACGAACATTATTTCCAGAGTACTTCTCTGCATAACACATTTTTCTGCGCGATTCTGGCCATAATGGTAATGTCAGTTGCAATAGAATATATATTATCATTTGGAAAGGCAATTGTTATATCACTGTTGCTTGCACATATTTATATAGGTATGTCATCTACTTTACTTGTTTTGGAACTACCTGTAGCTGCTTTACTCCAGCCTCTACCAACGACAAGATTCTTGCCATTGTAATATATGATGCCCACCGAGGTCTCTTACGTTCTTATTGAATGTTGATGAATTATATAAAATTATATAAAATGTTGATGAATTATATAAAATGTTGATGAATTATATAAAACGGAGCAACGAAGCGCAGCTTTCCAGAGTTCACTTGAGGACAATCATATGTGAGACAGTGACAGGTGGTGGGAGGAATTCAAACCGTTAGGTGCAACGGTGATAATCTTCTCGAAACCTTGGAGGTGAAAAGGGGTCGCCNCNCGCCAGCCGCTGCTGTGCTTTGCATTGTATGAGTAAACAATTGCATTGTGTGAGGCAACAATTGGATCGCGGCCTGCCACCTGTCCGTGCCCTGGTGATCACCGGTCAATGCCTGAGATTGGTTGCATTGAGAACACAACGTTTTATCCCCGACTGTGATGGATCTCATAGCCTCACAACGATTGGGACGACCTATTTCAGGAATTGACATTCTGCGAAAGTAATTGCGCGTTAACTGCTAGGGACAAGCTGTAAAATTTTGTGTAAATTTCTTTGAAAATACAACTTTTTGGCTCTGTGGTTGCTTTTCGGCGTGTGCGAAGAACGTTAAGCTTTGGAAGATTGAAAAATGCAAGTGACCATCGAAGCAACTGATATTTACGAAGTTTGAAAATTCCTGATGACATGTCAAAAAATATGTTATTTCTGAACGTTTTCATTTGCGCGTTTTTGTTGAGCCTCATGATGCGAGCGCTTTGCTGATCTTTGTGATGTTGGTCAGGCATCAGCGCACACACACTGGCATCCGGCCGTACGCTTGCAAGTTTTGTCGACTGGCTTTCACCACCAAAGCCAACTGCGAACGTCACGTCCGGAAACGTCACGCTGGCATCGTCAACACCGAGACTGACGTCAAAGATTCCGTAAGTNTTTTTTCTGTAAGTTTTTTTAAATGTTCCTGATTCGCTGTATTGCATTTGTTGATGATGCGAAGGATTAACACCGGAAGCAAAAAAGTTGTTTGACGTAGTCCTTCCGTTGTTCAAAGTTTGGCGCCAGACATTGTAATTTTTGCGTTGGTGATTTCATGGCTGGTCCTCACCTAAAATAAAGTGGGAGTCATTTTGCTGGTAACCATTAAACAGACGTCTTCAACTCTGTGTGGATGCTTGTAGGTCGAAGGTTGTTTTCGGTCAAAGGTCAGGTGAGAACGGATTTTCAGTCGTCAGCAAATCTAAAAATGTGAACACGTTGTAAGTCATTTGCGATTGTCCGTAGCTCTTTCCTCTTAAGGTGGACTGTTGATATAAATAGAACATGTTGACGCAGAGTTGGAGGCCCGGCCAAGATGTAAAAACATGTGCGTGTTTGGTTCAGACTTTAGAGTAGCAGTGTGTTGCTTCATGTAATAATAGTGTACATCAGCAAATGTGCTCACAGTTGTTTCTAGCCAGCGGCCCTAATTCGGGCCCGATATAAACCTGCAGGGCTTGGGCCAAGCGTTTCCGGTCACAGCGAATAACGTGCCATGCAGTGAAAATGACTGTTTCCTACTCGTTTGCACCAGAAAGCTTGTTTTAGCCACAAAGTGCAGTGACGCTCAAGCTACTGCACTTTGTGCTGTTCACGCGTAACAGCCATCACGGCCTTCGCATGAACTCATGTTTGTAGCGGCTCCATTTCGTGCAGGTCCTCTGCAACCACGAACTTCTTAAGAAGGTTCGCTCTGGTGACCTCAACTTCAACCAGGTCTCGTCGAAGGAGCCTTCGCCACCGAGGTCCCAGTCCTATGGGTTGGTTTTGTCTTTATCACGATAATGCATGGCGTTAATTACTCGACCTTCTGCTACCTCTTGCGAAACGACAACCGGTCAAGTCGGAGCCTGAACAGCTTTGCTGTGTGGTGGAAACGATGCATTGAATTAAATGGGTTTTAAAGGCCACGACTTTGTCCACCGGCGGGCTCCAAATAGAACATTGTTTTGAGTCGAACACTGATGGTTGCCAGGTGGTGGTTGATGCTTTGTTGCCTCACAAAAGTGATCTGTTTAGTTGTGCAGTGCTTGTGTTGACCCGAACTTTGTTTTCTCACTGACAATGAAGAGCTCGGGCGCAGGTGAACTCATGTGCAGCGAAGCGTGCGGTCTCGTGACTTTGCTTTACAGCCCTGTTAATTATTTATCATGCTCAGTCGCTCACAGATGTCCAACTGCTCCGCGCCACGGTCGGAGCGTGTTGTGCAAATAGGATCGCAAAGAGTTGCCCGCTCTTACTAATATCCAGGCGTCGAAAGGACTGCTTGCGCTGATCCATTAGTCCGCGACTGGAGAAGCGTTTTTTAAAACGCAGTTTGTGAGCAACTATCTTCCTATTGAGAACTTTTGGTGGATTTCACTGCGTGACATAGGAACACTATGATTTGATCGTGATGAAACGTCGCAAGGATTTTGGTGTGTGTCCTTTAGTATGAAATTTTATCAAGCTAACTTGTGACGTAAGGCTGTCGCGATTTTAAGAACTTTGGTGAAAATCGCATTTCTTGTGTTTTTTTCGTCCTGGTCGTGTTTCCTGTCGCGAAGCAGTTTTGAAGTTATAAACGGCACACTGCGCGGTTGTATTTGAAGTCAGATTGAAGATTCTATGATGTAGATCAGAGGTCGGCAACCTGAGGTACGCTGGCCACACTTGGCACGCCAAGCAATTTCCAGTGGCACGATTTTGTTACGATTTACACAGAAGTTGTATTGACCTTGATTTGCATAAAATAGTATGTTGTTGGCACACTGAATGATTTGAAAACTTTAGGTCGGCGCAGTTGGCAAGGTTGCCGGTCCCTGTTGTAGAGAGAGAGATAGCGCCCTCCACCAGCCCCTCATATGTCTAAGTAGATCATGCTCCCCACAATATAAACAACACGACACCTCGAATCAGTGTCACACTTACATGGCTTTCAATAATCCGTTTACGCCTCGTTGTTGTTCATCTCCAGCTTTCAATGCCGAATGTGCAAGACTGCCTTCAGCTCCCGGAGCAACTGCGTGCGTCACGTGATGTCTCGTCACGGTATACTGAACAGGAAGGGAGCGAACGACATGGTAGCCTTTGTGAAGATAAACCTTCCTTCGCAAATTGCCGACCAGGTCGCTGCCGAACAAACAGGTGAGGGTTTTACGGCGTGTTTGCGAGCCAGTGTTTGCACGGACTTCCCTTCCTTCACAAACACACGATCCGGATTTTCCGGTAGCTCCTATCCTGTCTGCATCAGTTTGCGAGCTGTGACATTTCGAACAGTTACCGCGTGGCATCCACATTTGAATAGACTGATGTTATGCACACAGCCAGTAGGACAGTTTGTTATTGGCTTTCCATGTCCACAATATTTCCGCGCTGTACTTTTCTTCAGCAGAAGTGATCGTCAAGGACAAGCACCCATGTCGGTCGTAGATCCTAGTGACTCAAAACCAGTGCGTTGTGGGGTTCCAAAGGAGTTTTTGTTTGAAATATGAACTTGAATAACCTAAGGTCTCGTTAATCAGGTTCCAACGTTGACAGATTAATCACTGTGACGTAATGAAGCTGATCATTGTGACGTAGTGAAGCTGAGTAATTTCGCAAAGAATGTTTGGCAGTGACAAAAACTTTAAATAGAAAATACTACACGCTTGTGAACACACGACTCGGCCAGACAAGAAAGGCGGCATTTTGAAGATTTATGGCGGTGCTTCCTTATTTTCGCACTTCCTCGCTTCGCGGAAAGTTGTTCCTTGGACGTTTTTGCATAAATTGAAAAATAGCTATTAGAATTCGGGCTGGCAGTGGCAGAACCGCAGTGAGATCTATGATGAGCTCACTCTGGTCTGTGGTGAGGGTCAACCTTGAAGAAACCTCGGCGAAGGTTGGCACGCCAGGTCAGGCAATCCCCGGCACACGTTTCTCATTCGTGGCAGAATATTTTAGATTCTTGTGCTGCTGCAGATCTCAACTCTCATCCGCAACATCTCTGGATCGGGTCAAAGGTCAACACTTCGAGTGCCTGACCTCAGTTCACTGACGTCAGGTATCACTTGAAAGGGGTTGCCTTCATTTGCATTTAACCCTAGGACTACCGAGATTTTTTTTTCAAGAATTACCAATTGGGTCAATTGACCCCTGCGTTGATTATGAGTGGGTTTCTCGCACACAGCGCACTGGTTATCGCATCTCTTTCATATAAATGAATTTTGAAGTGTGACTTTTGTCTGTGGTGACGTCACAATGAGTTCGCTGTTCGTTTTGCGCATGCGCAGTGGCAATGCTCTTGTTTGATTTCACCGCCTGTTGAAATTGTGGATGCAAACTGCTCAAACGTTATGCTGCGGCAGGGGCGGAGTTTGCTAGAAACCTTTGGGGGAACAAACGTTGTGTGGTGTGCATGTGAGTGCGCATATCACACAAATATAATACTCTTGGTTACGTTTCGATGACGTCACCATGTTCTCTCAACCGTAGAACGACCTTTTTGTAAAATTGGCAAATTATGGAGATGATATATTTTGACCCCACTACCCCACTGGGTACGTCCCTGGTGTTATGGCAGTTCTAGAGTGTCGTCCTGGTACCTAACAATGATAACTAGGTATTTGATTAGTGTCTTTATCAAGTAGGCTACACAAAACTTTAGTATTACCGCTTGATGTGTTCTTGAAAAACTGGATAAAACAAAGAAGACACTTCAATTATTCTTCAAAAAACAAGCATTACATTAAGAAGTAGAATTTGTGAACATGTATCTCTGAGATTCAAGCAACTTGCAGCAACACAAATGCAATTTCAACTAAGAAACATGTCTCTGGGATTTCACTGACTGGCGCACAATGACCCAAAAGTACGCCGAAATCATATCGCTTTTTTTTGTCATGTACATCGGGATAGTATTCAAATTTTGCCAAACATACGTCACGTTGCATCAATAGACTTAAAAAATTCCTTGGAAAATCTTGTCAGTGAAATTTATACAACTTTATTTATACCACAAAACATTCTGGGGGAGAAAAAATTTTGTGTCCCTTTATGTCCAAAAGTTAGGGAAGACGGGTCCCCCATTGCGGAGTAGTTACCGTCACTTAGATTGTGAACACCAAAAAGTACGTGAAGACAAGGAGGCTATCATCAAATACATGAAGCAAAAATTCAGGTTTGTGGATCACCTTGTTCAAGAGGCTTCTCGAAGTCATCCAGCAACTTTCCACAAGACGTAGTATGTACGTATGCGGAATCTCTCATAGTTGAACGCTCGATAGTGGCCTTGTAGCTGCTTTTCACAGGCATCCTATAGCTGTTTATCTCAAATGCAGGTTTGTGGTTTTTGTGATATTGTTTGGCCAAAGGTCTGATCTAGTTTGCTCTAGTAGATTTTATTATCAAACTGGCAGAAAAGCTGTGCTCAGCAGAGAGAAACTGTAAGGCATGTGTAGACCCCATGTATTGCATCTGAAACGCATTCAAGGAGCTGCTGAGGTATGGCGCTCGATAAAAGAACCGAATTCCGGATAAGCCAGTCAAACAAAACAAGAATGAAATGTTGCAACTGTTCAAAGTGTGTGTGTGGAACGTGTTCTGGTCCTGTGTGCAAAGTTTGTTTCGAAATGTAATTGGATAGCTCAACGTTCTTAGCTTAGGGGTCAATTGACCCGTGTGGTAATTAACCACTTTTCCATTGTGAAACACTAGTTTTGAAAATAAATATGTTGTCGACTTCGTGGTTCGCTCAAGACACAAAAATAATAAAAGTCAGAACATTTGAGGTTCCTAGCTGCAAACATTTTTCTTAAAATTTGAAAAGAAAATCTCAAAAGGGTCAATTGACCCATATGGTGGTCTTAGGGTTAACAGCGAAGCATAGTTTTGTCCAGATTATAGTTATTCGTTAATGCAAGACGCATGTAAAGCAGCAGTTGTGGGAGGACGAAGTACAGCGTCTCATTTTTACCTCAGGAATAAGGTACACATTGGATCAGGTCATTCCAAGATGAAGTGCTAAGCTGTGTTTATATAATCGCGTCGAAAACTTCCAGCCGAGACAAGATACGGTTCCGAGTTCCTCATCAGGGATTTTCCATTTAAATTCACCTGACATCGCGTGCGCGAAGCGGTTCTCGCCAAACGTAGAATTGAACCGCATGGAGAGGCAAAGAACAATACCTGGGGGAAAGTAATGACCTATTCTTTTAACATGAAGTTCCTAACTCAGTGTTCCGGACTCCTAGTTCCGCTTATATTGGATTCCGAGTGCGAATACGCACCTGTTGTGATGCAAAGGCGTGAAATTAGGATTTCTCAGCTTTAGTCTTCGAACATGATTTTATTGCAGTTTTAATTCGATTCGACGATTTAAATGTCAACACAAAGAATGACTTCAACAAACCCATTGCTTCAATTATTATTTCGCCCCAGCTTCGGGTTCTTTGCAGAAAAAAGACTCTCGGCCGCTCAGACGAGAGCTGGTCTGTTGTTTGAAATTTGCAAAATGAGCTGAACGATGTTTTTGGAGTACCTTTTTTTTATATTAATAAATTTGTTTATCCAAAAAAATTTTAGCATGAATATGTGATGGAACACTGAATGTTTTCAGACACAAGAGCACAGCAGACAAACTCTGCCATTTTTAGAACTAAATGTGAAGAAAATCAAAATTGGAGATTAAAACACGGTCAGTGGCACGACTTCAAATGACACTCCTGAAATTTAAAATCAGCGATTTTGATATTTACTACCAATGCTGTTATTCTTCATACTGCACCAAGATATTGTGATGTGTATGTTTCAAAAATGTTGAGCGTGGGACCATGATCAGGTCATCAGAAAGAAGCGGTTGATGAGATGAAAGATCTTGTGATGTGTATTGTCATTTAAAGCCTTGCCCAAACTCTGCCATTAAAACAAACAGAATGTTTAGTCTCCACCCCAACCGATGCGATACGATACCTGCAGCAGCCATTGTGAATGCTCTTTTCCTCGTCGTGGCTCTTTGTTGTTTGACCAAAAGGGGGCGTAAGTCGTTCCGCCTCGGCTCACTTGAGATCAGCCAGGCGTGGCTATTGCTTGGAAGAGGAACTACATATTGCGGAAAGCCAATGTGTGCGTGGCAACTTCATTGTTTGCTTTGTGTGCCCTGCTGGCTTGTCTTATAATGCCCAAGCACCTGTTAATGTCCATCCGACATTGCAAGAACGTGCTTGCATTTCACTGGGCTGAGGATAACAAATGAGTAGATGAAATGCTTAATCCTTTTCGTAGGTGCCCTTCTCCGGAGTGGATAAATCACGCGGCAACATAGCTATGAAATACATTCTTGGAATGGGTGATTGTGATGTCACACTCTCTCCACTCAACAAACAAATGAGTTTTGATTCAATACTTTCAGGCAGATGTTGGTGAAGGTCTGGCTCGCTTTCAGTTTTCACATCGATCCGATCCGCAAGGTTTAATCGATCTCTTGTGGTGCCCGGCGTTCACCACCAAGTCTCTACAAAAGCGCTTGTTTATGAGCTCTCGCACACCATCGCGGGTGTTAACGCCTGGCGTTTGCTGTGTTGTTTATGAATGGCGGGTGAAAGAACTTCTCCAGTATTTGCATGCTAATTCGTTCTGGTGGGCTTGAAAAATAACGATGTTAATTTTCTCTTGATATATTTTGCTTAACTACCAATCATTGAACAAACACAAAGTCCGTGTTAAATTACTTTTCATCACGCACTTGAACAAACCCGTGGATTGAACATGGTGTATAGCAGTGTGACACCTGGTATGAGAACACAATCATCCAAGGCTGGCAGCCTCGTGACAATTGGGCTCTGCTGGATTTTATCGAGTAGCGTCCTCTTTCCAGCGCGCCAGTCAGCTGGATGATGTAATCAGTCATCTTCAGCAAAATCCTGACCTCTGTACGTCTGATAAGGTTCAAAACCGTGGCTATTCCCTTTCCAACTGCGTCATTGTGTTTTTACCAGAAAACGTTGCTTTACCTCGTTTCGCAACTTAAGTATGATGCTGCCAGAAAAAGTGCATGTTAGTAAATGTTGACGCTTGAATTGTTTTACAACCTACTTGTAAAATCATGTATCACTAATAATGATTGTCTTGTGCTGCGGTGGTGTGCAGTGCTCACTGCTGGTTGCATCGGAGGCTATTCGCAAGTAAAATGTTGTTTGCAAATAAATCGATTTGAAGAAGATGCACTGTTTCTAGTGCATAGCGCTGGCTTGGGCTGTGGCTGTAAACCAGTGGTTCTCAACCTTTTCGCTGAAGGGGCCAAATCCAGACTTACAACTTTGTTAGAGATTCGCACTAAAAATTTTAATACAAGTGAATTGACACGTTTTCGATTTATTGCAGAACGAAGTCTGTTACACAAAATATTATAGGTTTTATTGAAAGACTGCTGAGGGCCGCACAGGGGTGCTTGGGGACCGCATGGGTCTCTTGGGACCTCGGTTGAGAACCACTGCCGTGAACCGACGCTTTATGCGCACAAGGTAAGCACAAGCACGCGAAGCCAGTGCTCATTTTTATATGTTCACCAGGCTTGTGGAGGAATCACGCTGAAAACAACAGTGCCACGAAGATTGCCCCGACGTCATCCATGGCCACGCCCAGCGTAAGTCTTGCGTGAAGCCAACCCGACCTGTTACTTCTATGATGTTGCTCGCGCGTGTGGAGGGCGATNGTGCAGGGNGGCGTCTGCGAGTATAGCGTAACTACTACCTTTGCGTTGCCGTGGCAACCTGAGCCTTCGCTAATGATTAGGGCGAATTACTCTTTGTAAAGTTTTCTGTCACGCCCAGCATTCGGTTACGGATGACTTACGCTTTGGCTGTGATTGGTAATTACGTATTGTGTTGCTTGGATAACGGAGACGAGCTTTTCATTGCTGCGTTAAATTGGAAAGTGCGCGAAAAAGCAAAAGCCACTCACGCTCGCTCTTGCGGCACACAGGTCATTTTATTGCAGGAGTCTCAACTCAGATTGCTCCGAAGGCCAAATGGGACTTATAAATCAACCCGAGGGCTGNATTATGACGCTGGTGCAACAATGGCGGTACCTGAAGNTTACTAGAAAAAGCGTTTACATCTTCCTGAGAAACGTATCATGGGTTACAGACATCATTTCCAGCCGTCTCTACGTTTGTTTTGAAGGGTCTGACCGAGCACTTTTAAACACTGGTGCGTAAACTAAATAAAGTCAATGTTAACTGTTTGAAAATTCCCCAGAAGAATCGTAGGTCACACGAAATGCCATCGCGGACCGTATGTTTGAGATCCCTGCTTTGTTGCAACGTCACACACACACGCTGAGAGCAACTGCTCGTCTCCGCTTCAGCTCTGATCGCACGACAATGGGTGTTCGCTGCATTTGCAGAGAATGGCGCTGAAGCGGCCACACAGTGACAACAGTGATGACAAGTCTCTGCCGGTCAAGGTACCTCGCCTCATCCCGCTCTCCATGATCAAAGCCTACAATGATGCGGCAGAGAAGCTTCAACGGCACTTTCAGAACAAATACCAGTCTTTGCTGGAGTCGATCGGATTGACAGGTGCTTGAGCTTGAGCAAGTAGTTAGTGAACAATCGCCGACGTTGTGAGTGGGTTTTTTTTGACCTGCAGTGGTCATCACCCGATGACCAATGGCTGTTGGCAATACCATGGCCGTAGTCAGGGTCAAATTTTTACCGAGACGAATTTTTTTAATTATGTCGACCTGACATCCTGCTCTTATTTAATCTAGGCTGGTGGTTACAACACAGTGTAGCTGCACTACTGCTCTTTAAAGCAGCCGCACAATGGAATATGATTTGTTGTAACGTTGCAAAAATGTTTTGTGGCAACATTATAGAAAGTCCACCGAGGCAAGTGCCTCATTTGCCTCAATGTAGCTACGGCCCAGAATACACTGTTTTTGTAAATTGTCTTACAGCGTCCAGAAGCCATCAATATTTAGTTCGCGATCATTCTCCCTCCTCGTGCACCTCAGCAAAAGCCCCGCTAAGTGGGGGGATTGTAGTTTGAAAACCTCTTATTAAGTGTTGAGCAGTTCGCGATGTGTGAGGAGCGATTTCATGACGTCATCAGTTGAATGCAAATGCGGCTTCTGACGTAGTTGTCACGTTTTTCTGCGCATACCCAGCAAAAAGTCAATTCTCTGACAAGTGCGCACGCCTGCACAACGCGGGAACCTGATCGCAACACGGCGCATTAAAAAATATTAAACTTTTTCGGATTGCAGAAGTCCGACATGAAGCCTAACGAAGCTTTGCTTTTGAAGTATTGTGTTAATGTGTTTTAAGGCCATGACTAATCTGATAACTTTGTTTTGACGAATTGATGAGTAAGACCCGTTACAAAACATGGAGCATTCTGTTAAGCTGCTTCGAGAAAACGTGAGGGGCAGGTGTAAGGGTCCTGCGTATATTCGCCCCCACCCACCCACCCTCGGGCAACGGTGGTTTGCGAGAAACCTTATAATGTTGGGAGGAATAAACGAGAGGCAGATCAGTTGCAAGTCAAAGCTAAGTTGTTATGCTACGAAAGCGCCTTCACCGTTTTTGGATGTTTTCTTTCTCTGCTTGTTCCACTTATACACAAACAGTGGAGGGGCACAGGTTAAAAACACGACACGCCTCTGAAAATAAAGTGAAATGATTTGTGTAATGACTTCCTGGCCTGTTTTTATTTATCATAAAAACCATGTCAATTAGAACAAGAACGAAGTTATTGATATTTACTAAGCAAATGGATTATCCAGTTCACGAATAGTTGTTATGCTCCTTGACAAATTTTCTTGATGATTATTTTCAAGCTTTACCTCCACGTTTCCTTGTTTTGGTGAAATAGGTCTTCAATTTTTGAGTCTATCCGAAAACCTAGCGTATCATAAAATATCAAAAAAAAAATTACGCATTTCTTCGCAAAACAAACTCTGATTTTCTCTGCCGCGCACAAACCTTGTAATGCTTTATTGTTTCGTCATACGAGCCGTGAAATGACACGTAAAGCGAAAGACTCTTTGTCGCCTCCTAATATCGCGCGACTGTCAGTATTTCCTCCCGACCCAGACTCGGAGCGACCGGTCGACCTCCGCCGCACTTCCTTCACTCTGCTTGGATTGCTCGCTTCAACCTGCTCGCTGATGATGGAGGAGCGCGGTGGGGCCAACAATCTGCCCCAAGCCCCCAGCGAAGAGGGGACCGGTCGGGCGCACGACGTCGTGGCAGGCGGCGGCGGCGACAGAGCGCGCGCGATCGAGTCTCTGAAACCGCGAAAAATTCTTCCGCGCGGCCATTTCGATGTGAAGATAAGGAATGCGGCGGCGCATCCACCCCGGTTCACGTGGAAGCAGAGGACTCTTGGTTTTGATGGTGAGCCTTGTAACCAATGCGAGTGAAATTAATTGCTTTTGCACGTCAGCAGTCGGCGAGGGATCGAGAAAGGGGTGTGAGCGCTCAAGCGTGTCCAGAGTTTGCGAGCAAGTGCATCGGAACTTTTTTTTTTTTTTTTTTTTTTT
>JGI24021J15306_10009556_pt1 | contig 12005 bp, 9 predicted proteins | sample Ectturendosymbi1_FD_15306 | JGI IMG/M metagenome (IMG submission 15306)
TCGCAAAGAAAAATGTAAGCCGCCCTTGAATGTAAGCCGCAAACATGATGAAAAAAAAACTTTATAAGCCGCGGCTTACAATCGAGTAAATACGGTACGTGCATTGTGCAAGTCCGATTCATCGCAAAGTGATGAAAGCAGAGCAGGAAGATTCCTCGAACGTTTGCAGCAAACCTAGAGCCTTTATTATTCTATATGCAAATCAGTGCAATACTATATATGCAAATTCTATATGCAAATCAGTGCAGCTTCAATCGTTACTGTCGCTGCGTGATAAACGCTACTTTCTCGTAAAATAAAAACAAACTTCCCTTTCTACTTTTTTTTCTTCAGGAAACCGTTTCCCTCTGCATTCCGTTTTATTCAGAAAGCGTTGAGATTTTACCTTTTGTTTCAATTAAAATTTCATTGCATTTTTGTTGCGAAGACATAATGTACTGGTACGACGTCGACTCTGGCAAGAGCGCCGACCAGAAGCGGGCGTACTTGAAAGACTCATCGCCGAGGAATATAACTTTGCAAGCAGGTCAGGAAAAGTGCGTGGAACAGGAAATATTAATGAAGGTGAGCTGTGAAACGATCGCTGAATTATTTCCGGTATTGTTTCGATTGACAGCTTTCCGGCGGTAGCTTAAAGAGGTGTGTGCTACTTGCTGTGAGAGGGGATCATCGTCTGTTTGTAGGTAGAAGTAGTGTGTGAAGTGAACACAGTGTTGCTGCATAAGACCGTTTGCTTAATAGATTAATCATGTTGTTGTACTTTGTTGAAACGAAAAATCGCTAAATTTTAGGTCATGTTCCAAAGAAAAAGCATTTGTGGTTTTGAACTAGACTTTTGAAGACCGTGAAACTGATTTCGTCATTTTCGTAGTCACTTCGCTCTTATTCATCCAGGCGTTAATGTAAACAGCGTGTTGTCACGCCACGATCATTAAAATCAGGTATAAACGAGAACTTTCTCCACAAACGCGTTTTGTTATCGAAGTTTCCGTATTGTCGTATCGCGGAGACAGTGAAGGTAGGCATTGCGTTGGAACTTCGAAATGTAGTTGTACGATTCGAGCACTGACTCACAACAAATACGTAATGAAATCTACTTTGGAAAATGCGCTGTTTATTTCGTCACAAGCAAACCGAGCAGGCGTGTCGACTCTTGCTGATTCACGCAGCGTGGAAACGTGGCAGGGTTGGAGTCGCATCGCACACAAGCGGGTCGTAACGTTCGGGAGTGCATTTCGTTGCATGCTTTCCCGTGAAGTGCTTCGGCGCTCCCCGCTTTCAGTGAACGCTCAAATTACTGCAGGTGCCACTTGAAAGCGTGCCGCTATCGGCGCGCTAGTCGTTTTCGGGGTATTTTATTTGGCGCTCGGCGACCGCCCGAGCCGTAAAACGACACTTACTGCCGAGTTTAATTTGCGTTAAATGAAACTGAGCCAAAACAAGCGGCAGCGCGTTCGCTTTTCGACGGTCGTGCTCTTGTTTTGTGAACCGCTTCGTCGAAAGCAGCTGGCCCTTATTAAATCGCTGCAACAACTCACGACTTACCAGACTACAATTAAAATCATTGCGAATGGGGACAGGTAATGCGTTGAAAAATTATATGTTGCGATCACCTGTTTCATGAAAAACAAAACTGGTGCTGAGTAAAAAGTGCGCAAGCGTTAATCGTTGTCGTTATCTTGCGCAGGTATTGCATCAGTCGAGCAGCTAAAAGATCAACTTACGTATTAAGGTCAATTGCAAATTTCCTTCTCTTTTCGACTGGTCGTCGTTACATCCGGTACAGCCCCCAAAACTTGCGTCCTGGGGTTATGTTAAGAAGCTAAGCCGGTGTCCAACAAAAGACACTTATTAAAACTTGATGCCGACGTTTCGGTGTTCGTACACAGCTCACCACCTTCATTAGGGCTAGGGGCAAGACTGGCACAACGCCGACTATTAACAGTGAAAACCAACAGGTCTAGACCTCGGTTGGGGGTTGGGGCGTAAACGTGTGCGGTATTAGCAGCAGGGCCAGGCGCGAAGGACGTGGTGGAAGCTGGCAACGAGCTCGATGAACAATGGCAAACGGTAGTAGGATAAAATAGAAGATTGGGGAACAAAGTGGAAAGTATAAAACATGCTTGCAGCACGGTACTGGCTTGTGGTGCATCGACAGTGAGCAGCGAGTGTTTATTTGAAAAAAGAAAAAGCGCTTAAAAGGAGGGTTCCCACGCCGCATTGAAAGTATTAAAAAAGTACTGAATTGTGAAATCCGCTTCCAAGGCCTTGGAAAAGTATTGAATTTGGCAAAAATGTACGTAGAGTATTGAAAAAGTATGGAAATTCTGAATTCAACCATTTCTTTATACAAATTTTGTTCTTTACACCTCTTCACCACTGACGACAGTTCTACATATGTTTCTTGCATTGTGATCCATGAGTGAAATTTTCGAAACATGAAGCTAAATGATCTTATTAAAGTATTTTAATATGGTTTTGGAAAGATATTGAAAAAGTATGGAAAATGGATTTTGAAAATGTGTGGGAACTATGTAAAATGTTCGGACACAAATCAGATTTTAAAAACTTGTCCATCGTTAGTTCCGACATCGACGACAACCAGTGACTATGTTGTTATTATTCAAAAAATAACAATTTCTTCTTTTTTCGTTCCGCGCAATCGCAGAAAGACATCCGCGACAAGTTGAGCGACGTCGCCGTAACCGTCAACTACCAACTGCACGAGACGCACCAACCGGTCGAGCCAATACTGGACTTGCTGGCTGGCACCTCCACCACCACACAAGCCGAGGTCTTCAAGGATTGCGGACCGGATGAAGTCTGCACTCCCGACTTGAAGTTTTCTGCAACCATGTAAGTCACTTCCGGGAGCTGTTGGAGTAATGCGAAGGGGGTCGTTATCAAGAAGCAGCGCAAGAAAACGAAAGCTAATCTCTCGGATGGCCTTCTGGGTTCAGCTGGTTTTCTTGCTGACGCTTCAGTGAGGCTAACAACTTAAGCCAGTTGCTGCCGTGAAAGTATTTTGTGGTAAAGTTGGTCGAAAAACGTCTTTTTTTAATGATATTCATACAATGAAGCTTTGTAGGGATAGTTCCTCGCTGGACGAACTAACGGTGTGGGCGACGCTTTTACAACCTGTTCACGCTTTTCCGCCTCTTACTCTTTCACATATAAGTTTCCGTGTTCGTTTCGGACTCGCAGTGATCAACAGCATTTTTCAAAAAATGCTCGTTTGTTCGTAATCTAAAATATCCCCAGCGTCGCCTGGCAACTGGGCAGCGTCTTACACGAAGAGTTGAAAGACGAGACCCCTGGCAGTTGAAAAATTTAGAAGCGAATTTAAGCCTAGCCTGCTCGGACGCTATCAAGCAATCGATAAGAAATGGTTTTTAACCTATGCAGACGAACTTCTCGAGAAAGTATGTTAGTCATATGCGAACGTTTCAAGAGTAGGCTTAGCAGCCATGTCGGTGACGATTGGATGAAGTCATTGCTCTGTGCTCTGTTAAACTTTGCAAGTCTAGCGACACGCAAGCTGCGCAAAATTACAGGTTGCTGAAAGATTAAGATTCCTCTCGCCTGGCAATTGCCGCTGTCGCGACACTTACAATCGCTTTATGTCTTGTACACGGCGACCGCCGCTCGCGGTCTCGTTAATGTGTAACACCGGAGATCCATAACAAGCAAGAAATTTGTTCAGCCCGATCAAGACGCGCTAGACGAGGTCCATTTGACCAATCAGAGGTTCCTGTCCTGTCCGTGACGACATGGCAAGCTTCGTTTCATCATCGGTCACGGTTTAGTGAGGGCACTGCAATTGGTCGCGTGCTCCTGAGGCTAGCGCATCTGCCAAGCTAAACAATAACGAAGCAGAAACCGTGACGATAGACAATTCAGCATTAAAGAATGGATAAGTTCATCAATTCTCACTGCGTTGCCCGCTTTACAGCGACGAGGTGCAAGTAGACATTGCACTGCATTTCGTGTATTCACCGCGCGCATTCATCACTGGCCGGCGATTATTTCAGCCTGTTTTGACGTTTTCGATCGTGCGCTTTCGCAGGAATCCCACCACCGCTTACATCGGCTCTTACGCCGAGGTTGTTTTATCCGCGACGGTCGACAACAAGGGAGAAAACGCTTATCTGACAACGCTCGTGGTCAAGTACCCTGGCAATGCGAGCTACGTGGGCGTGGAGAGCGCTGGCGTGAGTTGGCTTTTATCAATATTTGCTGGTTTTGCTGCACCCGGTTGCAGACGTCAGCTGCGACCTTGAAAAACTGTTTTTCATCACATCGGCTGTTGTGATTTAAAATATCAATTGTTGCGTAGATTGCAGTCACTATTGCGTAGAAAGCACTGGTGTTGCAAGAATCTGTCAAGAGTTTTTGGCTGCCCGAAATTTCTGTTTGCAATCGTTCCTTAAAGAAATAACAAGGAAAATGAACGCGACGCCCAGTTCCGCTCACACTTCATTTTAATTGTTCCTCCCACCCACTCAAAATCTACTCCCAGTTTCGGTCAAAAACGTCGCGCGATTCATGTCGCGCGCGTGACGTCCTTGTCTTCGCACCGTTTCTCAGCAGCAAGGTTTTTCGTCCGACAGGGTCCCGTCCTCCCCAATTGCGTCGACAGTCCACCGGTCCTCGTGTGCGATCTGGCGAACCCCCTCAAACAGAACAAACAGGCCAGCATCAAAGTCAAGTTCGGTATCAAGGATCTTGTTGGGGACGTGGAAACCTTAACTTTCACGTGAGAAGCTGGCGTTTTCTTTACTGGGTTTAATCTGCAAGCAATTAATTTTCCATTTATCGTTATCATTAAATCTCAATTCCTAGCTGCAGCTAAACCGGTGAATGTGTGTTGTGTGTTGATCGATTTATGGAAAAGGTATTTTCTTGCAGCATCCCACTGCTGGGTTGTTGCACTTGGCTTTGAGTCGAGTTTTTACACCCAGTATCGGAAGGTGTAGGTTTGTAGTCTTGGAGCACTTGTTGATGCGTAAGCATAACCTTAAACTTACTCGCTTGCAGTCACATCGCTATGGTCTGCGCCGTATCGATGCAGATGATTCAAATCGTGGCAACCTTGCTTTACTGATGTCCTGCATCTGAGTAGTTGATTGTCGTATCGAAGAATAGCCTGAATGATTAACGCAGAGCAAGTGCACGTAGAATAAATTGCACATTCTCACTTAATACCCTGGCATCGTGGAATTTTGCTTTTGGACAACTGATAATTACCCGCCATCACTCTTAACGACGCAAACGTGTACGTCTGCTCCTAAGCTTTCCATTAACGCCGCTTTGATGTTGGTCACGTGATTTTTCGCTCTGCCGGTGACGATTGTTACTTTGGGATGGGGGGGAGTTCGCACGAAACAACTTGACGCGATTCACTTCTTTCGCAGTTCTTACGCCAATTCCACCAACGAGCAGAACAACGAGAGCAACCGGGTCCGGCGAGTGATCAAAATGGGCGTGCTCTCCAAAGTTAAGATATTCAACGATTCTTCGTAAGTTCCAGTGCACTTCCTTGTGGCTGATGCTTCTTTTTTGCGCGTCGTTTCTCAACTAGACTGACGTGAACGTTGATCGCGAGCCCAACGAGTCTGTTACGCAATATTGTTGAGGGGGCAGCGGTGTATCGTCGCTGGCGACGCCCATGCTTTTTAATTGCATTCGAAAAACTCCAATCTCGCTTCCACGGAAAAAACTCCGATCTCGCTTCCACGGAATGGGTTTTCTGAGAACATTGGAAAAGATGTTGAAGGTTGAACTTTATATCTGAGCAGGAAGCGGGTGTTTCAGATGTATTTGGCAATTTTAGGTAAAAGCTCCTTGTGAAATGGAAATTATAATCCAGCCAACATAAGTGAGACAAGCTTTGAGTGGTGGCGTCAGTCGTAAAAATACCTCAAGTCAAGAATGATGTCGCAAAAGTTACGCGGAAAAGATAATTGGGAGTCCTTGCGTTGCAACGATCGATGCGGTCCTGTGCAGATGAAGTCAGCTCAGTTCAGTCGATCGCTCAAATCGCATCTCTCCCGGCCGTGATTTTCTTCAGCACCGCGATTGCACCATTCATTTAAAAACGAGCCACTGCGCCTCTGTCTATTGGCGTGTTGTCTGAGTGGCTGCTTTTTTAATGCTGCCGTTCTCTTTCTGGTTCATCATCGCCGTCTGTCAAGCAGGTCAAGGGCTCTTGCAGTCATGACTTTGCTTGGGTTTGGTTCATCTCAGTAAGTCGTACGATTCATCGTCGAATGCTTTTCAGCTTAAACTGTTAAATAAGTTCCAGCGGCTCCCAATTTTCCCTCTTCATTCTGCCACTGCACGCAAACCTGATATCTGCTGTTGAGGTTTACGACAAAATGGTGTTCAACCTGTGTGGCGAGTCGTAGTTTATTCTGGACTTACATTGAATTGTTCGATGTATATTTTTGTTCTGAGTCCAAACTGCCCGTTATCAGCTGTACAGAACCTGTCCCACTTGTAGGGCCACGACAACCGACCATGGGTCGGGTGTTACTGAGGAGGGACCACGCACCTTGACAAGCATAAAACGCATAAACGAAATTTGAAGGTTTTGACTATTTTTACCAAAAAACTGACGACGTTTTTTAGTCTTTGCGACATTTTTCCAGCAAGGAAGATGTATTCTTTGCCACGATAATCAAAATTTGGTTGGGGGGTGCATCACGTGGAAACGACCCTGTTTGCACTCGCTGTGACGAAGGCATGCTGGACATCGTTTTCGTTGCTTGCAGACCAACGCAAGTACCGCTCGATGCGTTCGATTCAAAGGTGGTCGTGAACAGCAGCGCCATGAGATCTATCAGTCATTTTTACGAGGTGAGATGCTTCGCGCTGCTTGCTCTCGCCCACGTGTGCGGAAACTTACGTTCTCAACGAGAAGAACATTTTTTCAATCTCGCGCAGACACGATAATATAAAACGTGTCTCGCGCAGACACGATAATATAAGAGATTACAAAATAGTTTCACAACCAAGTTCTAGTGCAAAATGAAAAGAAACGTATTGCAATATGTATAATAGAAGAAATATTGCCGTAAGTTATTTGACTTGTTTGGGGTGAATTTAGTGAATAAACGTTTCACAGAATAATTTGTTTGTGTAGCGGAGGATGTCTTTTGTCCATATTTGTTTAAAAGATGCGATTTAAAAATATATGCATTGTTTGTATATTACAGTTTCGATCTTATCAGCAAATCAGTGAAATATGGTATTGTGCGAGAAACACGCGTATTCTTCACGAGGCAATACTGTAAATTGCAGATTACCAACGCCGGCCCGTCGACCATAGGGTCGGCCACCATATCAGTCCTGTGGCCGCTGCGCGCTGCTGACGGCCAGTACCTGCTCGGACTGAAAGAGCTCGAGCTCTCCGGTGACGTGACGTGCTCAGCCGTGCATGCGATCAACGCCAGCATCGAGGCAGGGAGGAGCTTGGCGGTGCCGTCGGACAGTTCCTCCTCGGCGAGCGACGCGTCGTATAACTTTTTCGTAAGTTGCTGTGTGTCCAGTTTACGTCGACCTCATCTCTGCTTTGAATGTGACATCACTTACCCCTTACACAGGATTCTTACGCAGTCTGGAAAAGCAGGGAAAAATTTTCGTCATTTTTCAGTGTGCAGAAGTTTGGAAAAAATATTGTTTTGGTCTGTTATTATGGAAAAAGAATATACTTTTCTAGATTTGATCCTCTGACATACATTTTCATAATATTGTATTCAAGATTAATATATTTTTACTTATCGTGTTAAATATTATAGTGCCTGTATTAGCCCGAGGTAGGTCATTCGGAAAAGTTTAATCTAGAAAAATCCGGAAAATATCTGGAAAAGGTCTTGAAAAAGTCTGGACAGTGATATTGAAAATTGCGCAGGAAACCTGTTTACACTCGTTTTCCGCATCGGTAGTATCGCGGGAACACCATCCCTGAGAGCCACGCATATTCCTCACGGTTTCAGCAAAGTTCTGCTGGCTGCACACTAAGATGGCACCAAGCCAGGTCGGATATATAATCGTGCCGTCTGGTCTTTGGTCGACATTTGGGCCGCTGTCCCATGGGTGAAGCCGAAACGACTTCCCCGGAACATTCTGGACACATGGCCGAATCATCGTAGCTGGCATCGTTCCATTCGGAGAAGTGACTTGACATTCAGTGTTTTACGAATTTCACAGCTGCGCGCTTTGCGGTGTTTGAAAGCTCCCTTCTGCAAACCATGGAGCGATGAAGCTCACGCAGAACTGTGTTTGCTTTACCGGTCCTTGTATCAATCTCCCTTTGTTCCGTCTTCAGTCACTCGTGAATACCACCCAAAGGTGCTTGAACTTCTCGGCCTGCTGCAGTGTATTGTTGCTCACTTGTAGCATACACTGCTGTGGGTTTCTGGCGATTTTAGCCGATTCGCATGCGACGTCGGAAAGCGTTTAAGCATGGCGTAATCGGTGCGATGGTTCGGGACGTTTCTTTTGTGTGGGAGTACATGACGCCATTGCCGTTGTATGATTCATGGCGTTTGGCCTAGCGATGACGTATCAACGCTACACTACTGGTCACTTTCGAAATCTGTGTATAATTTCTCGCAACTCTCAGTCATTGTCTGTTCCCGTCTACACCTCGACTTTTATGGACAAAGACTTGTTGTTGAAATTATGTGTGTGTGCACCTCACCGAGAAGTTTTTCTGGTTAGAGCCATAAAACCTTTCTTCTATCTCACAATTTTTCTTCTTGCGTATGGGGGTTTCCCTCCGAGTTTGCATGCTTTGTTTATTGCGTAAAGGCGCGCACATTCACGACGCATGAATCACAGCAGACGAAGCACAGTGAGGCTCTGGCATGCGAACACGATACAACAGCATGATACAGCACGTAACTGCACAAAGCGCAGTCGCAATTTTTGGGCCACCGCGGGCGGCAGCAACATTGGCCCATGAACTGGGTGCTAGGTTCCTTGCGCAAGGGAGCAACCGACGAGGGAGATCGAACTCCTGCCTGCACAATTGTGAGGCCAGCTCTACCGAAAGAGCTAACCGGCCACCCTACAATCTTGCTTCGTCCCCCGTAAGAGTAAAATAGCCGACTGTGATGGTTTACTTGGTTTCTGTGACGGTTCGCTGGTTTTTTCGTGGAGATCAAAATGGTCGTCTGGTTTTCTGCAGAACTGTCGCACTCTGCCCCATCAGTGCGAGGAGATCATCTGCCACGTTGGGGAAATGAAGCCGAAAAGTCAGGTCTCGATCGACTTCAAAGGCGATCTCATGATCACGCCGTTGCGTAGGAACAAGCTGTCGTCGCAGGTCACATCCAGTCTGACGTTTAAGATTGACAAATACCCGTACCCTGTCTTTCTTGGCAAAAGTGGACCTACCATTGCGTCTGAGGTTAGTACTCTTGTTCTACAGTATAAAAGCTTTTCGCATGCTTCGAAAAGCGATCGTGTAATTTCGTATGATTATCCTGAGGCGGAATTATGTTTGCCTTCAAACTCCTTAGAATATATCCTCTGCCGAGCAAAGCTAACGTGTGTGTGAATTTCATCTTTCTGTTCGCAAGAAGATTTTCTCTCATTTTGACCTCAATTTTTCTGCTGGTTGCCAAATTGTTCTCGTTTTGAATTCGATCTTTCTGCTTGCTACTAATTTTTTTTTCACTTTAATTCCGATCTTTCTGCTTGCAACAATATTTTTTCAGTTTAGATTCGACCTTTCTGCTTGTAACTGAACTTTTAATCCAGTGGTTCCTATATTTGTCCGAACCATCACCCAAATCAAGGTAGCGATTACGTCATATTACCCACCGATGAAATATTTTCGCATTTAATGTCGAAAATTTCTTTTGCAGTGATCGCTTATAATACAGAACAACAACGTGGTTTGGTTCTGCGTTACCCCTCGAAGAATCGCATATTACCCCAGGGGGTAATGTACCCCAGTTTTGGTGACCACTGTTTTAATCAATTCGTACCGTTCCTTTGGAGCAAACTATTGTCTCATGAAATGGAAGGAAACCTTATGTCACGTCCTGCAAACTTGACTGTTTTCCGCTACACTTGTAAGGAAAAAGCTGCCGTGATAACAATTGGCTTTGTGTGTGGTGTAATCAGTGTTCCCCCTAACAAAATTTTGCACTGACAAAATGTTTATTGTTGTGTGCATGCAATGGCCCAATCACGTGGACACAAAACCAGTGAAGCGTTTTAAGCGTTAAATGGGCTGTGCGACACACACGATATTAAATTTGGACTGCTGCAAGTGCGCTAGAATAAAATTTAGCCGCGCAAATGTTCAGGTTGCACTGCACGCTTGCGAGCCTTCGAGGGTTCATTGGGAATAACTTGTCACCCCTTGATTTCAGGTAACGACAGTGGCCTCCTACCCAACCTCACCCACGTCGGGGACCATCCCGTGGTGGATCATCGCGGTCGCCGTCGGGGTCGGGATCCTCTTCCTGCTCATAATCATCCTGGTGCTGTGGAAGTGCGGCTTCTTCAAGCGCAAGCGAGCGGGCCCGAAATCGGCCGAAGAGCAGCAGCAACAGCAGAGCCTGGTGGCCGCGAAGGACGCCGAAACGGAGGAGATGCAGAAGGAAATGGAGCAGCACATCAGATGAAGCGGCGCGGAACGACGCAGTGACTCTCGCTCGCGAACAAACGACCCTGGTTGTTCTGTTCGCAAACAATCTTTGATCGTGGCTGTGAAAAAACAAGTTGAAGTTTGCGGTGTCGGAAACGGGGCGAAATTTGTCGCCACGCACGCCTTTTATCGCTTTGTTACAGAGCGTTTCGGTAATTTTATCCATTCTTGTCATTGTTCTGAGACACTTTTTGTACAACTGTTTGTTTTTTACTCGCCAGACCGCTGCTGCGTTTGTTTTGTGACGTTACAATGAATCGAGTGTTTTGAATCGACAAGTTTCATTAACTTTTTTAGTGGAAATAAAAAATGCACTGTCCTATCGCACTCCTTCCCCAGAGTGCGGGAATGTTTTCCTTTTTGCTGCCTGAATGGAATGGTACCGTTTCAATACTTTCTACTAAGAAGATTATGGTGCTTTCAAATTACGAACAGCGTCACTTTCGTTATATCGCGTCGAATTGTTTTCTAATCCGAAAAGTTGTGGAGTTTTTCTGTTCGAACGTTCTTTGCATCCTAATTTCATTTCGTGCATGCCCATTTTATTGTCTCGTCACATTCCTTATTGTTACCGAACAAGAGACGTCGAAAGCGAGTGACGTGAATGAAGAGGTCCGCATGCGTTTGCTGAGCGACTAGCTACAAGCATTCCTTTACTCAAGTATCCTTTTCGTAAGCGCAAAGACTTGTGCACGGCGCTGTCAAGCGTCGTTAAGCAACTTTAGCATCCGGGTACTACTTTTAAATGAACAAGAAGTGGTGTTTTGACACCGAAGCGCTCGACCGCAAAAATAACCTCACGGCTGACTTTTGAAGATCAGTCGCCATTTGTTTGTCGCTTCCTCACCGTTGTCGTCATTTCCGTTCAGCTTCCAGTTCGTCGCAAAGCGTATTTTCCCACGATTTTGTTTCGTGCAGCTTTTTAATGCGATGCTTATATAATAATCCACAACAGGCGCTTGTTCTTTAATCGTGTCGACTTGCCTTTCCTGGTGAACTCTGCTGCAACGGCCAAAGTAAGTTTCGCGTTTTTATCAAACTTGTGACGTGCCGTTGAAAGAAGATGGGGTTTGTCGTAAATGGCTGCGGTTTAACTTTTTGCTGCAACGTGGGGCGTAGACCCCACAGGGGGGAATTTGATTTTAAAGGGACATTGGGGCGGACTGACGATGTCTGGGCCCAGAGCTTGTTAAAGCCAAGAAGGTATTGGCGTTTTAAGCTTCTTCGCTGAAACCGAGTTTACTTTTAGACCATATGATTTATATGACACTACGTGGGGGGAAACCAGGAGTTTAGAGGTGATAAAGGGGGGGGGGGCATTGGTAAAATAGGATTTGGA
>JGI24021J15306_10009559_pt1 | contig 12003 bp, 10 predicted proteins | sample Ectturendosymbi1_FD_15306 | JGI IMG/M metagenome (IMG submission 15306)
TCACAGTTGAGCGTTCAGCTCTGTTTTGCTGGTTGTCGGTAACATCAATCACCCGTGATGCTAAGTTTTGTGGAAAGATTTATCTGTGCAACGCTTTTTCTCCAGTGCTCTGTTCAGAATTTTAACATCACCACTATCCAATCTTTTGAAAACTGTGTCTGCAAAAAGCCACGCTGAAGGTTTACCAGTCAACTCTTTCGCATCACTTCACCTTCGCACACACCCACTTCTAACCTTTATCAAGAGCTTGAAGTGTAACTAGATTCTTTTTTTTTGTTTTTCCTTAAATTATTTGGGTAAGCAAAACGCACGACCGCTAAAAAGATGCGTTAGTTACGACCGGTAAGTTTTCCATCAAGTTTTGTTCCAACCAATCCAAATGTGCAAAACGTTCAACAATGTTCCATTCTCACTCACATATCCAAGCAGAATCAATTTAACACAAACGAATAATTTCACTGTAAAATCTGTCGAAGGCGTCTTTCACAGTTTTGTATTCGTTAATTGCGTGTCGGTGCAACGACTATCTTCAAAATATTCGCAAGAGCGCATGTTGACAACTTAACTCCACCGCTCTGATCCTGTCTCGTCTTTTCAAAAACAACTGAACGCATCGCCACAGGTTTGGATATAGTTGTATGCACTCGCCACCAATGGACTGTGCATCACGGCACCCTTTGCATCACCTTGTTCGTCATAATTTCCAACCTCGTCGAACTGTCGCCAGTGGCGTTGATGATCAGTGGCAAGGTGATTTGATTGACTTGCCAAATCCGAAAATGTTCAATAACGGTCACACGTTCATGTTGATTGCCGTTGAAAAAAAACTAGCAATTCTACTCTCAAAACCTTTGCAAAAATTCTGAGCAGAGGCGAGCTGAAGACATTGTTTTTGTCATGGACCATGGTCTTGAGTTCGCAAACAAGCTTTTTCAGCGCTACCTTAAGAGGAAACAGATTTACTTTTTAACGGCACTTTAACCAATACCTGATCTACCTGATCCCTGATCCGGCTCCAAACTCCATAAAATGGCCACCCTGACCCCCTTCCTTTACTACTGATGAGATTGCAATAACTTCTGTTGTGAACCCGAAGTCGCGGTGCGCCTCCCTATTCTCTTCAAGAAGTCTGGCAAGGAAAGTGATATCCGCAGAGCTTCTCTCTTAACTCACTGGGACTCAGTACCATCAGTGAGAGACTTACCTACCAAATTTACAACCAACTTAACAGACTACCCAGCATTGCACAGGCGAGTATTTTTCCGGGCAACAGAGAAGAGAGATGCCATGGCTGTTGCAGCTCGTGACTTTGTCTCCTTTTTTCTTGTAAATGATTGCTACGATTGCTGTTCGCTATTAATATGTTCGTGTCTCTTTCCTTTCCTTGGGAAAAACACCTGATCTCCTCGTACAGTTAATGAAAATGTGAGGGCAGCGCAAGAACTGATTTCCGCCATATTTAAAATTCTTGCTGGAAAGCTATCTGGTCCTGTGGTGATCAAGTTGTCTCGTAGATCAGCTCGTCTTTAAACTCCCCTTCATTTGTCAGCGTCGGATCAAACACGCTTATGAGCTAGCGCACGGGTGTTTTATGAGTATAGTGTGCTCTTCAACGTTCGAAACACCAAATGACCGCAACTGGAAGTTCCGGAAACGTATGCAGCAGCTTATTTCCGAAAGCCAACACCTGGATTCGTCCAAGATTAGTCAGCACCGATCTCTTTCAGTTAAGCTTGGTCTGCGATTCTGATCTCGCTCAGCGTTGCAATGTCAATGTTATAGCGAGACAGTTCATAAGCAACTACAGCAGTGTGTCGTCTGGGACGTTCTGTGTTATCAGAATCGTATGTTCCATGGAGCAACGTTGATCTGGTAAGATTTTGGTGTTTGATTGTATCGATTGCTGGAAGGGATAACCTAACGGCTTCAAAAAATCGTTTGTGTCAGAAAATGGAACAGATAATTTTGGATCACCTTTTCTAGGTACCTCCTCTTAGATGAGGTGACCTGTGTGGACCTCAGTACAGTTGTTCAGTCACTTAGAAAGTTGCTGAGTGAGCCAGGTTTTGCAGACCCAGGTTCCAATGCCCTACTTGTGTGTTAGTTGTAAACTATGGAGGCCCCAGGTCACCTAAGATCTGCCACCTTCGCCTTGAAGTTTATCGGAAAAGGCTGACAAAATAGGGAAGATCGCGTTGACATTGAGTACAGCATGCGCAACTGATGCTTTGCTTGGAATAAAGTGTTGCAGTCTTTACACCATATTGGTCGGTCTGCACGCCATTGAATGGCATGGCTGGGCCAACGATGACGGAAAAGCAAAAAGCTGCAGGAATCATCCAGAGTCCGGATGCTTGCAGGTTGCTTTCGCGTGGATCCAACACGTCACCAGCCTGCCTTCACAACTAATGGGAAAGTTTTCTCATGGTTTACTCCACCAGTCGGCATTGAGGGTAGTTTTAGTACTGTCTCATGGGCATGCTGCCAGCCAAGGCTAAAGATCATGCCAACCCTGCACAGTTTCTCAGTTTTACTGCTGAGATCTCGGTCGCGCCAACTCTCGTAACAAGTCACCGTACGTGGAAAATAGGGGGTATCGTGTGAAAGCGTTGCTACGTGCACTTCTGCGTAAGAGAAGCTGGGTTTATTTCCCGTGGCTATCACTACACCTGATGAGAGGATATTAGAGGCACCTAGACTTCTCTCGGATCAGAAAAAAGCTTTTTCTGCTCCAAAATCCCCAACAGAAATACCAATTTTTTGTTGAAATAACATATGGTTTCCTACAAAATAACATATGGTTTCCTACTATGTATTCAAGTTTAGTAACAACCGAATGCGATTTTTAAGGGACATTTCCAANTGTTAATAACTTGCTTCTTTCTTCAATGCAAAANCCCACACAACTTTGTGCTATTCCTTGTGAACACTATACGGAATGACCTAGTTTGTTTTTGGCATACATTGACAGTGTATTTGTAAGATGGCCTCACAATCGCTATATTGAGCAAAGTCTGGATACATGCAAACGTTTGATCTGCATCTAAAACACGTTTTCGTGAAGAATTTAAGAAAAGCTGCAGCTGACCTTATCGTGGCTGTTAGTTCCTCTTTGTCCTTCTTCACCAGCATGACGTCATTTCCGTTTTCACCCATTATACAAGCTCCATAAATGCGAGGTATACCTTCGAGTCCTTGCATTTCAAGAAGTTTGTTTAGCTCTTCCATACCGCGTGAAAAGTACTCTTCATCGGAGTTTTTGAAGGTCTTGATATTGAGTTCCTCAACAGATGACGTCACATGCGGAGGTGAAGACCCTCGGGTTGCATTTCTTTTTAAAACGTACGTTGTTGTGGGCAACGAAATTCCCTTACTTATGTGTAGAACCCCATCTGTTAAATTGTTCCCCGCAACGTCTTGTTTCAGAAAGGGCACACTGCTGCTTTTTTCGAGCTTGTCTATATCGTGGCAGCTAAAAATTTTTCCGTCGTTAAAGATGCTTACCAAGCTTTCGCTTGGTAAGCGACGCCAATACATTTCTTCCATTCTACTTAGCGCTTTTGATAAAAATGTCCTGTCGTCGATCGACTTCAGAACCTTAACAAACGTAGGAGAATCCTCTTTTCGTCTCGAAGGAGCCGAAAGCTCGACGACTGGTAGAATTTTTTCCAAACTTTCTTGTTCGCTTTTCCAGTCGTGCTCTGCACACGTTCAAGATATAGAGAAATATAAATATAGATCAAAGCCGGATATAAAGACCTACAGAAAGCCGTTGGTGTTTTGTAGAGTTCTGAAGAAAAGACTATATTTTTGAATGACTTCTACCGGAGATCTAATGCCTGGTTTGCCAATTTTCCGAAGTGTTGCATTTTACATTGAAATGTGATACAGGCGACTGCTGATAGTGTTTCACTATCAGTCATCCGTCTGATCCTGACGCCCGAATGAGACGTAGACTTTCTACAAAAAGAAAAGGTAAGTTTTTAGCTACAATTACTTTTCGAATATTTAAAAATTAGCAGTGTGTCTTGTATTGTCAGAAGTCAAATAAAAAACTAAAAGCAAAACGTCTGGTGCATAAAATTGGGATAGACTTAACAGTTTCATCAACACTAAAAAAGCCTTCAAAAAACTATACATTTTTATTTTGAGACTTTTTGGATTATTCTTAATCCATCTTCAGTCAAAAAATAAAGTAACACTTGGCAATGCTAACAATTCAAAACCAAAAGACTCTGTGACGCAAGAAATAACAGTGTGACGGAAAAGACGTCAAAAGCAAAACCAAGACGGTCAACCCTGTCAAATTCGCTAACAGTGAAAGCAGGACCAACAGGTGTGCAGAAGGTGCTAAAACAAAACCTGCATAAGATCGTAATTTACATTTTGATTTGTTCGTGTATGAACCAGTCACAAAGAATTCCAAAATATTAAATCCTGTTTCCTTAGCAGTGGATACCCGGACTGGTTTATAGACAAACACATCAAAATATTTCTCAACAAACGTTATAAAAACACTCCTAAAAATAAGCAAGAAAAGACGACTGACATTCGAAGAATTCAGCCAAAGATTTATACACATATCCAGATCATTTCATGGACTTTAAAACTCCTGAAATCTTTGCATCTGCTTTTAACTACCGCGAATTATTAATTAAAGAGACACTTCTGATACAAGAACAGCAACCCGAGATTAATGTNGACAATTTTTCCACCCCTTTATACCTCTTCAATACGTAGATTTTATGTCATATAATTGGTTGATGCTCAGTTCTTATGTTAATACACATTACGTGCATTGCTGTTGGTGCTGACGTAGACATAGCGTACTGATTGTGAACTTGAAAATGTTAAACAAAATTTTTGCATCCTTCGTTTGCAGTGCTCTGTGAAAAGTCTTTTGCTGCTAGTCTTGGCTTATTTACGTAAATTACGATCTTATGCAGGTTTTGTTTTAGCCCTTTCTGCATACCTGTTGGTCCTGCTTTCACTGTTAGCGAATTTGACGGGGTTGGCGGTCTTGGTTTTGCTTTTGACGTCTTTTGNGTCACACTGCTATTTCTTGCGTCACAGAGTCTTTTGGTTTTGAATTACTAGCATTGCCAAATGTTGCTTTGTTTTTTTGACTGAAGATGGATTAAGAATAATCTGAAACGTCTCAAAATAAAANTGTATAGTTTTTTGAAGGCTTTTTTAGTGTTGATGAAACGTCTGGTATTTTGATTTTTAAGAATGATGAAACAATATTTTTAATAGCATGAGCTGAACAACAGGCGCATATTTTTTGCTTTTGCAATCAGTTGTTTAGAAAGCTTGTGAACATGAAAGTAGTCTACTTATCAGCAAAGCTTTCGACACTTTTTCATCTGGTGAGCATTTTTCGTAAGCAAAATTATGCGCAACGTAACACGTACTGAGCATCTTATTCACAACTCGTTGTCTCATTGCCGTACAGAAGAAAGAACGCGCACCATCCGAATTGCTGCTGGTCGTGTTAAGATCTATTATCATTTTACTTGAATGTATTATGTGCAAGGTGACACGCAGCTTCCAAACGTATTTTAGATTTACATGGTAAAGGGTTAGCTGCACAACTAAATCCTAAATACAACTGTTTGAATGGTGAACTATTCGCTCTCCTCACTGCCTTTCCACAAGTTTTAACGAATGTTAGCAGTGTTTCTGGAACCTAATTGGTAATATATTTTTCTGTTGTTCCAAATATTGTAAACACTAAATGAAAGCTGCATGACCAGTTTGTCACGCAAAACTATACCCCGCATAGCCTGACCACGATGGTAATAGCTACGGTAAGCTTTTATTCCAGTGGTTTTCAAAGTGTGATCTGAAAATAAACTTTCCGTTAGGTCTGCAGAACATATATATCAGTTGGGAGTTATCATTTCAAACTGATAAAAAGCATGATATAGCCATTCTTTGGTCACGACGATCCTGTGTTCACATCCACAGTAACACGGCTTAAAGATACATATACGCAATAACCTTTTACTTTTGCTAGCAAATCCTAGCTTCCATTACGTTTTGTTATTGGCTTGAGTTTTTGCTATCTTTGTTGTTCAGCAAAAAAGCGCATGGAACATCAACGAAAATCTAAATGGGGATCAATTGTGCGTTGCGATCACAAACCACAAACGCCCTGAGGTGCAAAAGACATTGAGAATTGCCTTTTTGGTCTCAGGCTACCTTCAGTGGCCTTTTCTGTGCTAGTTAATTTTCTGACATTGCGAGGTGAAGGTATTCTTCTTTTATAATGTGCATGCTTCTTCACACGATTTTTGAATGCTTTGCATGCAGAATCGCCTGAAGTATAAAACAGTATTGGGTTAAACATTTCTCAAACACCAGTGCATAAATAGAACAACATTGATTACACTGGTTGCTAACTGAAACTCTTTTTATGCGATCGAGAATGTGTCGTTGATCAGCAATGCAGAATATAGGTGCGCTTCTTTTATAGCCATTATTGTTTTATCTTTTTTGTAGTAAAACAGTTCGTTAACTTCCATGCATTTAACCACCTTATTTAGTTTACTGCTTCATCTGTGATATAACAATTGTCTGTATAGACTTCGTTTGGCGTAGTTGCATTAAACCACAGTTTTTTAGTGAATTTCGCCTATGTTGCATATCTATGCTGCTTCAGAACAAGTTACAACTTACTCAAGAATGAAACATCTTGATAGTAGAGTATGATTATATTAAACGAGATGATTGCTAGCAGCGAAGCCAGAGAGAAAGTCTTGGATGAAACGTTGAATCTTGATGCAAAAGCATTTTTCATGTTTCTTTCTCTTCAGTGTTTCAGCACCTTGCTTTAGGTGCATGTCAAAAGATGTTTCTCATACAAATCATTGTCTTTCACGTTTAAACTTATATTTAATCAATATAACTTGCACTTTGTGGTTTAGACAAAAAGATTTATAGCTCTATATCTAATGAAGAAATGAACGATGACTTGTCTTTTGGCGTATAGGATTCAGTAAAGTAAATGTATTTGGAATAGGCAAAAAAATATTTTTTTAATTATACAAATGCTATCCCAATTTTAACAAATAATGTTATAGTGTTGTTAGAAAGCTTGGCAATCTGAAAAGAAGACTATATAAGCTAATGCTATGCAATGATAAGAAAATATTGGAACTTAAATATGTTTATTTTCAGTGGATCTTCAGCACCAAGAACATAGAGTTAATTTTCAAACTTATGTTGAACAACAGGTAAATGCAACAATGTATTTTAAATTTTTAATTTTTTGTGGCAGAAAACAAATGTTTATGAACACTGAAGCTAGCTTCCTGAAACTGTGCTTGCTCAACTCGACAAATCTCTTTCTTAGTGAACTAGACATTAATTACATTTACAAGCTATCAAACCAAATATGATAATGGTTAGATGATTGAAAATTTTACGTATGAGTACTAGGGGTTGCTGTGATATGAACTTGTTGCTTAAAGGTCAGAAATCCCTTTTGAGATATCTGATCACAGCAAACAACTGCAGAAATACAGTAGACCACCTTTAAACCCATCTTGGCCCCAACTGATTTCAGGTTTAAAGAGGGCCGGTTGTGTTAACCGGCGCACCTAAGCCAGCAGCAAAACAACGAATCAGGATGGTAAGAAATCCCATCAGCTACTTAGCAACTCAAGCGTTTCTGCTATTGTGCTATCTTGCCGAGATCTCCTCACTGCGCCATGTACATTGACACGCACCTCGACTGCCATGACTTAACGTTTGACCAAAGAAAGCGGAAGATCTACAGAGATAAATGACTGGGGGAGGAAATAGAACTACGCAGAATGGCGGTACCTTCGAGAATAGTCCGTTACGTTAGAACAAGCCTGCGCTATTTACAAATAAGTTACACATGGAATTAAAGATGGATATATAAATCGCAGTGTGGATTAACTGGGAATTTTAAGATGTATTTCAAATGGAAAAATTAACTTCCAAGGTAAAGTGGTTGATTTAACCTTGTTTTATTCAGCGGCTTCTGCTGTAATTGTTTTTAAAGTGTATGGCCATGCGGATCTGGATTTACTATCAACTAACAAAATTATTTATCCTTACTTTGGCAAAACATCTGGCATTCTATACAGTCTTACAAATTTCATCGAAGTTTGATATCGAATATAGGTTCTTTAGCCAAAATGAATCAGTCTGTTCAGGCGAAACCTATCACCAGCCATACAACTATACGCGTGAGTTAATATCAATTTACAACAATAACGTCTGCTTGTCAACTAAGCTTAGAATTTTACGTGAGGTTTATCTGCTAGTATCAACTTTCGACACTGATATGTACAACTGAGTTATTAGAAAATAAGCTGTATGAAGATATAACGTCATCGTTACACGATTGCCCATGTTTTGGCAGATAAATGTGACAACCGAGCTTAAGACTTAAATGAAGTTTTATTTGTTTTGTGTTTCGTTTTAATCGTCGGCAATCGTCAGTATCAATGAAAACGTCTCGCCGCTCTTTCTGTCCTGTGCATCTTTCAGTAGAAGAGAAGCTCAGTCGAAATTTATCAAGTGGTTCCATCACACAACAATACAGCAGCATTTTATGGATTTTGGCAGATGATATCATGACCTCAAACCTGTAAATTGTTCTTGCGTTTTGCAGAAGAAGCCAAATGTTCATGAAAAGGAATGAATTCTTTTAACTAATTTCATTTAACTCCTTACGTAGTGGATCATTGCAAACTTGATGTCAATCAGTTGTTTGAACAGTGTAACAATAAATTGCTGTCAGCTATTTGTGCTACGTTTAAAGCAAAACACAGTTTTTAATGTCTATTGACTGTGGAAAAACACGTTTTGATGATTGAAATTTTATATATTTGCTTTTCCATTGTTTGCGATCTACTTTACTATATGTTATTCTTTATATGCTATTAATTTTAAAGGCGTCACCTTGAATGCTCTAACCAGAGAAAGAAGTGATGACCCTTACATTTACCATCTTTTGCATTTTGGACTCTAGTGCAACATGGTGAAGGATCTGGCCTCAGTCAAGCAAAGTCCATAAACTTGTATCGCAATGTGCGGCACTGCCTAACAATTGATATCTGTTCAAGATCTTATCACAATCAGTTTTTGACCATTGAGATACCCTCAGTTGCAAAAACGTTTGCGTCACATAATTTAATTGAAATTTACCTTTAAATACAAAAGATAAATATCTAATGTAATCAGGCATGCTATTTAGACAAAAAGCGACATATGCTTCTAGAGAAATGAATGTACTCTATACGAGTACAAATCACAGTTTAAGTTTTTCTTCCAAAACCTAATGAGCTACTGAATCTAAAGAAAACTTTGTTTAAAGTCAAACATTTTCTTTTAAAATACATCGTAAATTATATCTGTTTCTTTCTGCTTCTTCATTTTCCAGCACTTAGTTTATCGTCTTGTAACAGCGTTACGCGCAAGAGCCAAGTTTAGTGAAGTGCAGTCATTTCCCTGAACCTTGCTTTTCCGTGTCTAGTAACAGCTGTAAATTTTACTACACAAAAGCGCTAAAGTAACTGAACCATGGTTGCAACTTCATTGGCGCCGCTAACAACTTTTCCTAGCACATCCCAACCGACGCATGCCGCTATGCCAGGGCGTTTTGTCATTTGAAAGAAAAGTCCTGAAAGCGGAACTCATCGTAAGTTCCGAAATGTCGCAGCAGCCTTCCAGCGTTTTTGAACAATGTCCTTTTGATGTTTATCACATCGCAGCTCACCTTCGTCGTTTTGATTTTCAGATGATTCATGGTGAGGTGAATACAATACAAATTTGTTGCTTGGCTGGGTAGATGTGTTTCTCAGGCAAAAAGAGCGATGGCGTCATATGTTCGCCCCCAAGACACATAACATCACGATATGACAAAAACGCAGAATTTTGAAGATTTGTGCTTCACGTTTGGAAGCTGTTAAAAGTGGAAATGCTTTTAGATAAATTAGCACTGGCAACGGATGTTTATTTAAATAGTTTTCGTTTGGTATGAAAGAAGTTCTGTAAAACAAAGTTCTCTAAAATTATATATACTTAGCAAAAAATAGTGTTTTGGCGTATTTTTCAGTAGAATTGGCAAGTACGACGTTCATATTGTAAGATTTTCTGGTGTTTCAGCCCGTACTACATAGATAAAAAATGAAGCATTGATTGCTTGACTTTTTTTAAAAGCAGAGCCCAGTCAGCTGATCACTCCTCGAAAGTCTACAGAAAACCTAGACTCTTTGTTTGGCATTGATTACTTTTGGCCAAATGATCTCAACAACCACTTTTCGATGCTTCATCATCATGAGTTTAGTAACTGTAATGTGTTATGCGGGTTACCTTGTGAATGTAGAAAGCGTGATAAGAAAAGCAGATACTATTGGCGGATTTTTACTGCTGCTTATCATCGAATTTGTTTTAGGCCTACATGTGCACTACCCGAGAAGGCCTCATCATTTCAAGCGTTCCCTCGTACAACGTGTTGACATTATGTTTGCTTTTGTTCTCGCTAACGCATAAAGCTCCATTCAAGATGATGATTTGTCGTCAACGAGTCTAGATAAACAAAGCATGCAAATCGTGGAGTTCAGGAATTATATTCAAAGTGATAAATCTCGGCCTCATCGCAAACACCGTATTTATTCGATTGTAAGCCGCGATTTATGATGAACAGAAGGCAGTTGTTTTGTTGTAAACATCATTATCAAGGTTGCCAAAAACGCGAAACGTGCTGGTACGTGAAAATATCTCAGGGGCTTGCGTAACCTATGTACAAGTGCGGCTTACATTGATATGTTGACAACATTTCATCCGGTTCACAATCAAAGGCTTATTAATCAAGGGCGGCTAACAATCGAATAAACACGGTATTAAGAGCGTATCGCCTGCAAAAATTTGCACACAAATGGCCCACTGAATTTACCTGGTGGTATGCATGGGCGCAATTAGGTGGGAGACACGGGGGACGTGTCCCCCCACTTTTTCAGACAGTGGGGATATAATATGACATGTCCCCCATATTTTTCTCTTTAGGTTTTGTAATATATTGGTTTCACACCAAGCTACCCCGTCACATTTTACAACAAAATTGTGCGCATGGTGGTATGACTGATGTTGATCAGATTGTTAGACCTATACAGTACATGAATACTTTATCTACCTTCAGGCGGAAGGTGCCAGGTTGGATTATGCAAAAAAGCCAGCAATAAACGCAAAATTCAATGACAGCCAAAGGTGTACTTAACTTCATGCAAACAATTTTTTGTAAACAGAAGATCTGGGCCACCAAAAGATCTTTGCTATATCTCGATGTGGAATAATCAGCATGGACGTTTTTCGCTTGACATTGTCAAAAACGTGATTGAAGCAACAACACCATAAATATTTGTTTGATTTTTAAACCTTCTTTCCGACCTGTTTACGACCTTTAAGTTCAAGGTAGCAAAATGATCGTAAATGCAGCTTTGGCGTTTAACAACACATGCGGCGAAACGAAAAATAAAGTAAAATTTCTTGCTGTCTGCAGTGTCAACCGAGTAAGGCAGTTCAGGGTAAACAAGCTTCCGTTGGGGCAGTTAAACGTAGAAGTTGACCGACTCATCAATCTGGAAGCATTTGTGACTCAACTATCTGGAAACGTGACGTGACCGAAAGACGGCCAAACACTTCATGTCGTTTCAGCAACAGACAAAAATGGCCAGGGGAGGAACATCTGTGATCGAACTTTTTGCTCGCGAATTTGTCTCATCACTAAACTTTTGCGCCATAAACTTTCGTCACTGAAACGTCTAGTTAAGGAGACCGATTGTTTTGCAGTGCTATCGCCGATGTGTCGTGTCGCAAAGCTATACTGTAGTAGGGTGGGCCCAACAAAAAGTTTTGAAAAAAGGGGGGTCTTAAATCCTGGCAAACTGCACAAAAACAGGTTTTAAAATGAATTTCGGTGGTTGCCACTAGCAACCACCGTGCAACCACATGACAAAGGTCACC
>JGI24021J15306_10009560_pt1 | contig 12003 bp, 12 predicted proteins | sample Ectturendosymbi1_FD_15306 | JGI IMG/M metagenome (IMG submission 15306)
ATTGCAACTGAGGCGGGGCCCCTAGACATGGCTGGGGCCCCCCCGGCCGGGGGGTGCGGGGGGCGGTTCCCACGGCGCTGCCCATCAGAGCTTGTTGCACCACATTGCGCTCGCCAGCTCCTACAACCACAGTCGAAACCATCTCAGCGTCATGAGCTGCCATCTGCCGTTGCTTAGCAACGAGGGTTGAAAGTTGGGTAAAGAGCGCTTTGAAGTTGAAATGCCTGATAGTCTGGGCTTAGTGACAGAAATAGCAGCAGTCACTTCCTGCAAGTTGTATGATAGAACTAACCACTTTAACTCATAAGTCATACCTCGAAGGCTACAAACGTTTTAAGCATAATAAAAAACAAGTTTTTCTCTATGACACCAGTCACCTTTTTTGACAAAAATCAGAATGGGTTTCTGTAATCGAACAGGTAAGACCAGCGTCACAGTGTGTGACAACTACTCTATTATTTGTGTTGAAGGAGTTACTGCCGCATGTCAATGGAAAAGTTTATGGCGGTTGATACCTTCAAAAGCATGAAGCCGCTCAAGAACTGGAGGTTTTCAAGCCAGTTACAGTTGTTTAAAGTTGCACGCTCCTCTTTTCTGGTCACACAGTTTTGTTGTTCACGACGTAATCTGAATCATTATGTTCTACTGCACACGTAAATCAGAACAGCCACAGGGTTAGCACGCGGTATTGAAAGTATTGAATTGTGAAATCGGTTTTCAAGACCGTGGAAAAGTATTGAATTTGGCCAAAATGTACATAAAGTATCGAAAAAGCATGGAAATTCTAAATTCAGCCATTTGTTTATTCAAATTTTGTTGTGTACATCTAATAACGGTTCTGCAGATGCTTTTGCATTGTGTTCCATAAATAAAATCTTCGAAAAATGAAGCTAAATGATGATATTATAGCCTTTGAATTTAGTATTGAAAAAGTATTGAAAATGTGCGGGAACCCTGCAGTCAATATCAAATCGTGTCTTTTTAATCTTAACTTCCCGGGGTTCGGCCCCCACGTGCGACATTTGTACGTTTCGTTTACATCTGGAGAACACATGAACCAAAGTGAAATCGTAGTCTCTCTTATTTTGGTTTTGTCGAATGAGTAAACAGTCGATGTCCAGAGTTTAATAAATATATCACCGACGCGTGCAGTGGACACAAAAGAACAACTCACGAACCAAGGTCACGCCTCGGCATGTCATGCGTCACTTAACCTGCTGGGGCAAGAGCTTGCTCAGCAGCGACAAACGTGGGTTGGTGGTAAGCTTGACAAACGAGAGTTGCAAGTCGGGATTTTCGGGTTGGGCCACATTCTACCCTAAGTTTGTCAAATGTTTGAAATTTTTGGCTGATTGTGGGCTTGCATAAAAAATGTTTTCGCAACGACGGACACTTTTGTCGCCAGTAACTGTTGAAGCAATCGAGTTGATTGAAACTTCAATAAAAATTATTAATTGTGAATTACTTAGTCATGTTTACTTTGCTATGCCACCAATACCCGCAGTTACGCATATCTTGACTCATTCGGTAAATTTGGCTTTTACGGGCTTCAAAAATGAATGTCGGGCTTGGGTTAGGTTCGGGTTTGTGATTTCAGGTTCGGGCTTCAAAATGAGGCCCGTTTACCACTCCGTCAAACGTCAATGCGAGATAACGGGCACTCCACACGCGGCCGTCACGCCTGCATTGTTTATTCTAGGCTTGCTTGCATTTGGGAATCAACAGGACTTTTCCAACGAGAAGTTTTATCGCTCAGTTTATTCCATGGTAGAGACATCAGGAGGAAAGGCCCCTATGTTCGGCCAAACTCCGGTAGACCGAGAAGTTCAACACGAGACGCCGCGAAATGCAAATGCTCCAAGCCTCGGGAGTTCTACAACGCTACGTACATAGACGGATGGTCGCCTCAGCTTTGGTCGATCCACCCCCACACATTGTCAGCGACTCGGGCTCACAATGAGAAGTGTCGCTTGACACTGAGTACCTGCCTCCTACCTATGTTCAAGTAACTTCACTCCACAGGTGAAACAAACAAGAAATCAATCACACATTTTTAATAGGTAATCGATTTCACGTAACACTACACATCGTCAGTCCTATCATCTTAATCAAATAGAATGATAGGACTGACCATGCGTAGTGTGACATGAAATCGATTTCCTATTAAAATTTTGCGATTGATTCCTTGCTTCTTTCACCTGCAGAGTGAAATCACTTGAATACAGATATGCGCAAGTTTGAATGATCGCGAAAAGATGAAAACAGAGCCCAGTCGGCTGATTTCTCTAAAGCCTATAGAAAACCCGGTGCTTTCCTTTGTCTACTACCCATGTACAGCACAATGTACGCGATTCGTCGCGCGTAGCGCGCCATACTTTAACCGCCGCATCAGTCGAAATCAATAACGAATGAAGTCTTTTGTGTCATGCAGACTCTTATAAGCTTTGTATCAAACTGTTGCTATTTCCTTCCCAATCATGCCCCGTGATTGGAAGCTGGCCATGCACGAGAGTAATCCTCTGCTTCATCATAGTTGTGTTTTGCACGAATTTGGTGAAGCTCCAGAACAACTTTGTCCGCGAAAGTGACTTCGTGCACTGGACGAACCAGAACGTGTTGTTGCTAATGGGGCTGACCATTGCTCATACCCCGCTGTTAGACCACAGCGACAGATCGGTTATCTGTGCAAGTAAAGTGAAAAGCAAACTATTCGCCAAAGGCGCTATTCAACAAATCAGCAGAGATAAGCTGCACGAAACAGCGCCAAATTTTGTATAAACCTTAAAAGTTAAAAAAAACATTTTGAAATCGACATACCAAAAATTAAAAAGTTAGTCATTGTGGAAAAGAAATTCACCATTTTGGACCCTGCTTTTTTTGGAAAAGATGTGGTCAACAGTTCTTTCTTTCTGAAAAACAAAAATGACAATACACAGGTGTTATTATATCAATTAATAACAGTGCATGTATTGAATTTCACATTCATGCCATGTAAATAAGATGGATATATCACAGAAATGCCAAACTACAGCAGGTGTATTTCAAAATTGTGATTTTTCATCCATGTTATTTCAGCCGTGCACTGACAAATAGCACGTCGCCAGTGTAAAGACGGTTTATCGCCCGAAGTCAGCGATGAACGTATTCACAATCACATACAAGCGATTACGGCAAAAGATATCAAGGGGAGCAACGCGCCCAGCAACCGAGATGTGGACGTCACGTACGCTACGTCATCATCCGAAGCCGCCGGTACCTCCAGCGAACATGAACGTGTTAACATCGGCCATGGAAACGAAACAAGTTTAGGAGACCCCGAGCAGCAGACCCTGCCGATGGAGTTCGACAGTTCACGCCTAAATTTGACCTTAGAGCTGTGGTGTACTCGATATAAAAGATCGCTGTTTCCTGCTCAGTACTCAACGGGGGAGATCGGGTCTGTTTAGTATCAGTGTTTCCAGTCGGGCGGTTTTCCCGCACAATTGGGCTGTTTTTTTGTTGCGTTGCGGGAAATTTTTTGCTGTTGCGGGTTGCGGTTTTTAGGGTTGTTTTTGCGAAGTAATTTTCGATGAATAGACTTTTGTTCATGTAACGACACTTTTGCCGCAGGCGTTAGCCTGACTATTGCAATTTTGTCGTGTAACGACGAGCTGATATAAACAAAATAGAACAGAAAAGTGCGAATCTCACATAAATGATGCACAATGTCACGCGGATGTTGTCAGAACCTATCGCAAGATTTAAGGAACCCACCTACAGCGCAAAACACAGCTTTTGATAGAAATATTTTTCTACGATAGAAATCCAGTGGTGTGCAAAGTAATTGGGACACTTCACAAAATTCAACAAATTTGTAGAAAATCGAATTTTTATTTTTGTACTGTAAGAACAACATTTCCAACGGATTTAATATAAGTTATGTGTCCTCCTTTGGCATTGATAAGCATAGCAACACGTGTGGGCATTGAATCTACCACGTTGGAGCAGATGTTTTGCAGTTCCTCATCATGATGCCAAATCTGAATTATCCCCTCTATCAGATTTGATTTGGTTGTGTAATCATACTTTTGCAACCTTTTTTTATGATTGCCCACAAGTTTTCTATCGGATCGAAGTCTGGAGAATTGCCAGGCCACTCTAAAACACTTAACTTGCTCTCTTTAAAAAATTTTGCATCATTTTTGATGTTTGGCACGGCGCCAAATTCTGTTCAAAATGCCACCGCCTTCAGGAGAAGTAACTCGAACAGTTGGAAGCAGATATTTGGTCAAAATTTCTTTGTATTTGATGGAATTCATCATTCCTTTGACAGGGATTAGACTTCCCGTATCTTTAAAAGTAAAACAGCCCCAAAACATCTTTTTCGGGGGTGTTTTGGCGCTTGCTCAATATGACCACCTTGGAGGGGTTCTCCCTCACTTCTTCGTACATATTGAGACCGATATCCTTGAACTTCAAACTGACTTTCTTCAGAGAATATAACCTGTCTCCATTTTTGTTGATCCCATTTTTCAAGTTTTTTTGCCCACTGCAGTCCTTTCTTTTTCATAACTGTTGTTAAAAGCTGCTTTTTCTTGGGCCTCCTGGCAATTCTTCCTCTTTCAATCAACCTTCTTCTGATGGTTGATGAATGTACATTCACTCCAGCAGCTGACAAATCTTTTTTAAAAGATCTCCACTAGTTTTTCTCGGACCTTTAATGCTGTTTCTCATTATCATTTGGTCATCTCGAGCAGTCGTTTTTCTTTTACTGCCGCATCTCCCCTGTCGCTGGATAGTGACGTTATCACTGTCATTGCTCCTCTTGACAACCCGGGCAACCGTGGATTTGTGTATTCCTAACTCCTTCCCGATCTCTCTCACTGACATCCTAGCATGTTTACTTAAAGCCACAATCTGCGGTCGCTTTCTCGGAGTCAAATCCATTCTCAAAATAAGTAAATTATCAAAAGCACCAAAATGCAAGAATGATATTTTTAAAGTAGAGTGCTAATAATCAAGCTGAAATGTTCTAAATAACTGATCAAATCTGCAACACATATGACAGATTACTGTAGGAATGCATATAAATGCAAAACTAAATTGCATAATAGCATAGAAACTTATATGCTTTGAACCAACCATCAAAAAAGATTAAAAAGTCCAAAAACGTTGACTGTCCCAATTAATTTGTACACCAGTGTATGATAGAAATATTTTTTTCAGTTTTTGTCAATTTTGCTGAAGTAGTGAGGTTTGTTTTTACTTGACGTAATGCGACCGTCGGCATTTTCCGATCCTTTCTCATTTCATGATGTTAGATCTAATAGATCAAGCTTCGAGATCACGTGATCGTGTGTGTGTGTGATCTCATGATCAACACTGTTGATCGCATTCTGACTTAAGTTTGTGGAAGGACGTGGTGTTGCTGTGGTTACATCATACAGTCCATTACTGTAGTTTTAATCTATACTACGAGTAAAGTTTGTACGCATGCAAGGCTTGTAGTCACAATCGTCAGTTGCCACAAGAAAAACAGTCACAACACAATTCGCTATGTTCGTTTGTGCGGAGATATTGTACGGTATTACTATAGCAGCCTATACTTTTGCCGCAGTGCGTGGTACTATTACGTGTACTAGTGTACCTGTAGGCCTACAGCTGGCCTAAACTAGTAAAGCATTAAAGCTTGTCCATGTACAGCGGTTTTCCGAATCTTGAAGCAAGTAACCATGGTTGTCACCATGGGCGTCCGCAAGGGGGACAAAACGGGCATTTGCCCTCCCCCTGGAAAGTGGGACTGAGAACTAAAAATTTCTAGAAAACCGGAAGACAGCAGCTTAATTCTGATTAATTGATGTAATTCTTGCAATGACACTTTATTTGCCACTATGACACTCACACAGCACAAGAACCAATCAGGTTCACCGTTCTGGTGTCATGCAGGGATGAGATTGCAGTTCACTCATGTCCGCTCCTTTGCCTGCAAAGGCAGGTTGCCAAACTTGCTAGCGGATTGTTCTACGGTTGGTCTTTATTGCGTAACAATAACATGGCAACGAACCTTAGTTACGGTAGCAGGCGTTTTGCCACATGTGGATGTGACTGTTGAGCGCAGACATCTTGGCATGTTGGCAGGTAATGCAGCGAGACAGTGACTGCCAATAGCGGTAAAACACGTAGCTTCATACGAGTGTGGAAACAAGCACGAGTGAATCTGTAGCAAGGCTTCCGCAAGTTTGTAAAATCCGTTGTTAGTGTGAGACTGAATCCCAAACAAAGTCATTATAACCAGTCATGACGTTGGTCCAGATTACACACTACACTAGCCCAAATAACACGGATCCCCCCAAGTGAATATACACTGAATACACTGCATTGAAAATTTTTTACCGTTCAGGATTTTTGAGCAACTTGCGCTTGTTCTTAAAATTTTCACTGTATTGAATATACAGTTTTTATCATCCGCGATTTTTGAGCAACTTGCGCTTGCCCTGAATTCACTGTATTGACTATATATTTTTATCATTCAGGATTTTTGAGCAACTTACGCTTGCCCTGAAATTCAGAGTTACCCTGAAGTTTTTCACTGTTTTGAATATATATGTTTTTTATCATTCACGATTTTTGAGCAACTTGCGCTTGCCCTGAAAAACATTGTGCCCTGAAAATTTTCAAGCCAGTGGAGCTGCCACCCCCCGTCTCGTATGCCTATGAGGGTTGCCATATCTGCAGAGGCAAAATTCCTGACAGTGTTAATGGCAACGTTTTGCGACAACAAACAAGCACTACATGGCATTTTTCAGTATGTTCTTACAACTACCAATCCACTGCAAAACAACATCACTATCGCTGAAGAAAAATATCACAGAATTGTTACACACTAGGCTAAAAGCGGTGTAATACAAATGGCATGTCATTCTCACCCATTTCTGATTATACATATTTTTCAGAGGATCTAATGATAAGATCCTCTGAATCTGTGAAAATGTCGGACATTAGAGCACTTAAAATTATTTCCGGACACAAATTTTAAAACCGAAATTCTGGAAATGTCTGGGAAATTTCTGACGTATGACATCGTAGTCTGTTGTGTAAATTATCGTAATGGATCTCGCTATTGCTACCAACGAAGTATAAGCTTAGCTAGGGGGGGCAAAGAGGCCATCCGCCCAAACAAATTTCTTGCTTATCTTGTGGTTTTATGCTTCGAGACACGGAGTCCCTGAACGAAAAACACGGAGTCCCTGAACGAAAAACTGTTGCTCCCTTAAATGACAAATTGTTTGGCCCCAAATATATTTTTGGGCTTGATNCGCAAATGCAATGAAGTGCATTTTTTGTGACTGTTGTCGCAACAACATGGGGCATTTTCTGTGGTNCAAAACAGCGGNGCAGCCAGGAATTTTATTCGGGAGGAGGCAGTCACCTGACGTACGTTCGACTGTTCCTTCCGTTTATTTTCGAACAGTTGAAATTGATATAAAGCACCATCGAAAAGTCTTAGCAAGTTTGTCTCAAGGGGGTTTGGTCTCTTCGACCTCATTCTGGCTGCGCTACTGGTGCAGAAAGGATAAAGCGCATTGTGAACGTCTATTTACACTGTATCGTCAGTAATCTGAAAAAGCTAAGCAACATGCCGACCTGCCAACCCACCCCCTTGGAAAAATTTCTGCGGGCGCCCATGGTTGTCACTGTCAATGGTTGAAAAGGAAATTTTGAAATTTGTTTGGTAGTTATCAAACAAAGATTATGATATTCATGAATTATTCAGTTAAGCAGCAGTGTACAAGTATCAGAATATGATGAAGGATTTTATGCAAAGCCATGAATAAATGGGCGCAATATGACAAACGATATTGCGAAAAGTGAGAAGAGGATCTTAAGTTGAAAGGCTGGATACAAAAAACACCTAAGATAAAAACTTATTGTAGATACTCCTGATATGAAATAAGAGCACATTACAATGACTTAAATTTTAAAGAATCATTCTACAGCTGCTAAACACAAATGCGACTATTTTCATCTATGGGCAGTCTGTTTGATGATGGCTATGCTAGGGTCGTAATACATGGTAGTGTTAAATCTGCAGATTTACAAATCTCTGGGCATATTGCTTGCCATTCTAGTATAAATGATGTAGGCCTACATCACCTCGGAGAATTACTAGGCAGTATATCGGATGAAGCGTATTCTTTGGCAGTTTGACGAATTGAAGTTGCATTTTCAAGTCGCTAGAGATAAAGAATGCAGGAAGCCTTCTTTATTCATTAAAGCACATGCTTGACATAGTATGCACCAGAGTTTGCTGCTATTGGCATTTTATTTAGACTGTATTGTGACGCAGTGTCACAATATGGATTAATTTATTGGAGTTTGTTAAAGTATATTCCTCAAAGTGATGCAATTAATGCAAACCAATCTGTGCAGCGCAGACTTTAAGATGTTATTTTGAACGCTATGAACTTGTGCGAACCACAGCGAAAGCTTGTAATATGAAGACATTGCGCTTTGACGAATGATCTGTGATGTAAAACCTTCCGACAAGCCTACCTGCATCGCAACTTTGCAGAATGTTAACAACACTTGCTATGTAGATTATGCTCCTCTTCCAATAACGCAGGTTTCGAATAAGGGACTCTCTGCAGATAATCTGCCTTCGAATCGCCGTACTTTTATTCTGGTATCAATTTGATTTTCAACTGTGAAGTGATCAAAAACAAAAAGTTCTGACCGGTGGTCGTCACGTAAATATCGCGTCACGTAAATATCGTAAATTTCGCGAGGCCGCTTGGCTTTGAGCTATCGACTTTATGAAGTTCATTAGCTCATTTATTGTAACGAAAATACAGTTTTATGGCTCATAATAAAAACAATAAAGCACGATGCAAGAAATATTTGTTGGTCATCAAGATGATAATTTCAATATGTGTGAATAGAAAGCTTCTTAGAATGACGTCGACGACAAAACAGGAAAACGATCGAACTTTAAAAAGAACGTTTTTTTCTCATTTATATGTTGGGACCTTAGCCCCTGGGTCTGTAACAACTGCAATGTGTTCATAGTGGTTTGACTGCCGTCACGATGATATTACCTGTTGTTATTTTATATCTTTCGGGTTACTTTGTAAGAAAGGTCATTTGTGTGTTGCAGAAAGATTGCGACAGCAATAAGATTGCNANNGTGTTTACTTTTACTAGAAACTGCTACTGTTACCTCAAATTTTGGGCTAGTTTGGAATTATAAATTTTGGGCTGGTTGTGGGCTATTTTTATGAGGACATTGGGCTGTATTTTTAATCAGCATCTGGCAACACTGGGGTCTCCCTGCGCGCCACTAGAAATGAATAACTGGCCGTATCCTATCAGCGAACGTTAACTGCACTGTTGCAATTTCACGGTGTTCGTCCTCGGGTTACAAGATGCGCACAAGCGTTGCCTTGACTTCGAGCAGCAGCAAGTACTGCGGTGCGTAGTGGACGCTGTCGTCTAGCGCTTAATCCGCTTAGAAGTAAACATGGGCAACCTATAAGCAAGAATAAGCAATGCGTTCCTCACGTCTTGTGTTGTCAGAAAATCAAAGTTAATCTGTGCACGAAAGTTAGGTTGACCAGAAAATGGCGCTGTCGTCTTGTCACTAGGGCTGTGTTCAAGTAATTAGTTGCTTAATAACTTACCCGAAAACCTTTACTAATTACTTGATTAAGTAATTTGGTATTCCGTGATATTTCAAGTATATTTTGCAAGCAAGAATAATTTGCCATTACTTGATATTGTTCTTAGACATTGTCAGACTTTAGAAGCCGTTTTTTAGAAAAGTTAAAGATATTGTTTTTAGAAGAGTTAAGACTGCAGCTGTAAACGCAATATTATACATGACATGCATCATCGCACAAAATAAGCCATTTATGCAAATAGATTTCTTGGCTGTGCAGAGCGCTTTGTGAGTCACAGTTGTTTATTGTCAGCTTGATTACATTTTGGAGCTAGAAGCAGTGCTGACACTTTTAAGGATTTTACCCCTAGCTTGGAACTATCGTGACCCTTTTTAGAGATTTTTTAGGGCTTTTCGGAAAGTGTGGAAATGCGTAAAATAAATCATTTTAGTTTATTTTGCAAATCATGTTTGGTTCTATCAGGGTCGCAACCAGCTCTTCATTTCGGGGGGGGGCAATTTTCATGAACTTTCATTCAATGACGTCATCGTGCTTATTCAACCGTGGTACAACTTTTTCGCAAACGGTCACAGATATGTTCTTTTCGCAACATTTCCAAAAATGAGAATTTATTAGTCTTAATTAGGCCCGTAACCAGGGGGGCGAAACCCATTCTAAAAATTTTTTCGCCCCGTTGGAAAAATGTGTTGGACATAGTTTAAAACTATCGGACATAATTTAAAAATTTTGTCCCCTCCCAGAAAACTCTTCCCCCCTTCTGGTGTTCCAAGCTGGTTACGGGTCTGCTTTTATTCAAGATGCAGACCGAACGATCAGGGCAGAGTAAAAATCAGTAGCCTAATACAAACACCTGGTTCCGCATTCAACTACTGTAGCGCAGTCATGGCTTTATTGTGTCATATGTATAGGCTATTGGTAAATCTGCCCAACTTTTCGTCTTGTTTTAGAAATTTCATCAAATCGTTTATCAAGGTTTTTGAAACTTCAGTTGAATATATTTGGTGTGACATAATTTAAGCTGTCAGATACAAGAGACTATTGTCAGGATATATTTAATCGATGATGCTATTGATTTAATTGTAGATACTAGACTTCGTGGTCATCGTGGTGCAATCGAATTTTTGCAACCGGGATTTTCTTACTGATCACAAATTCTTAATGGGGTTAAGATCTCGCGAGTTTCCAGGCCAATCTATCACATTTAATTTTGCTTTCTGAAAATCGTCTTCACTTTTTTAGATGAAAGACACGGGACAATATCCTGAAATTTTCCTCCACCATCTGGAAATGCCTTTCTCGTATCTGGAATGGCTTTTCTCTCAATTACATCAATGTATTTGTACAAATGCATTATACCCTCAATTGGCATAAGTGAAGCTACTACTGAAAGACTGAAACTGCCCCAGAATGTCGTTTTGGGTTCCTTTACTAGGTCATTGCAATGGGCAGGACTTAATTGCTCACGATTCCTGATCCTAAAAAATCTGCTGTGTTTTCCTGGAACAAAAAATGACTTTCATCTGAAAACAGCACTCTTTCCGGTTTTCTACAGTCCACTATTTAGGTTATTTTTGCACATTATTAGCTTTTCTACCAGCCTCCGGCAATGACTGTTTGGATATAATTTCAGTGTTACGAAAGCGTAACAATGCAATTCTGCTTCCTAGGTGTGACATCTGCCATTAAAAATCGCAGAAATTCCAACATGCACAATTCTCAACCAGGGGTGGGTACTTTCTCAACCAGGGGTGGGACTTTAGGGCCAGAGCAAAAATCGCAGAAAGCTGCCCCAAAACATTGTACGATTTGTGATATGTAATTTGCACAATATATGGCCTTGAAAAAGGGCCCCTTGCCCCTATGTTTGTTCACGTTACATAAAAAAGGGCCCTTATATTTTACACATGCTACACAAAAATTTTACTTGCTGAAAGCAATTTAAATTTTTCATTGTCTGGAAAATTGCTTCTGCGTGAAAGCCCATTTCACATTGTAAATGGTTTGAAGTTATTTGATTTTACATTGTTCTTTGTCTACACATTAAAGTTGCTAAACGGCCCCCTTTGACACATATTTTTGCTTTATTTTGAAAAACATATGACTTTCTCCAGAGCTTGCGGCTCCAGAGTGGTTCATCAGCTTTTAAACAAAACAATGCAAAAATTAAGTGCGAAAGTCGCAAAGAGGGGCTCCGCGACATTTCTGAAAAAAGGGGGCCCCGAGACGATAGCCTTGTTCGCCTCCCCTGATATCCACCCTTGCTCTCAGCTACATACAAAAGAAAGAACTGGCTTCATTCTATAACACTATTGATCTGATTAAAGTCCTATGTAACGTCATAAAAATA
>JGI24021J15306_10009561_pt1 | contig 12002 bp, 8 predicted proteins | sample Ectturendosymbi1_FD_15306 | JGI IMG/M metagenome (IMG submission 15306)
ACTTGGCTTGTTAGACAATGATAATACTGAGAAATGTAATGTGCAGGCCCGTAACCAGGGGGGGCGAAGCCCCCCCTAGTAAAAATTTTCACCCCCCCTGGAAAAATGTTTTGGACAAATTTAAAAAGTACTGGACATAGTTCAAAATATTTGGGCCCCTCTCAGAACACTCTTCGCCCCTCCTGCTGTCCCAAGCTGGTTACGGGCCTGGTAATGTCTCTAAGAAAAAAACTATCCATGATGGCGCTATAGGCATGAAAAACCGGTTTGTAAGCCATCGTTTTTAAAACAAGCTATGAGTTGCGTAAGTGATTATCTTTCCAAAGCAGCGCCATCTTGTGCTAATTTCCTCACCGCTGTCGTCTTCTCAAAAAGAGTGTGAGACTAATCCGAGCAGAGAACAAAAGAACGCAGCTGTGTTTGCAAGAAGAATTATCTGAAGAAAAATCACTTCACTAACAGAAGTTACCGTGGTGAGCACAACGAATGTTAGTCACGAAAGAAATCCATCGTTACTCTGGATGTTATAAAAAAGTTTTGTGTGCAGGCCCGAAATCGGCCGGCATCATTTTGACAAACTTAAGCCCGAACCCGGCCCGACCCGAAAAGCTCGGCCTGACTTACAACTCTGATTCACAGTGCATCATTGATGTTTGAATCAAATTTTTCTTGGTTTTATGCTTTCGGAGTGCAATGGGAGTCGGAGTGCAAATTTTCAGTGAATTTCGGAGCTGGAGACCAAAAGGTGTGACTCGGATCACCTCTGTTCTGTCGATGGATGGACTACGTGGAAAGTGGTTGCATGAGCGCAGATTTGCGCACTAACACCCAGTCAGTTCGAGCGAGCCGCCTCAGATGTTTCAAGCGGGATGTTAATTTTTTGTGAAGAGTGTTGATGTGTCAGCGGCATGTAAGCGTTCTGTCCAAAGTTGCTCTAAAGCAGCGTGGTCCAATTACTTTTGACCTACGGGCTATTTTACAAAAATGTGACAACTCGCAGGCCATTTCTAATGAAAGGATGTATAAATACTTGTATGCGACCCTTCAACCAATCACGTTCAACTAAAGGCAAAATAGTCCCAGCGCAGCTTTTACCTCATGAGGCACAATAGACACCAGAGATGAATGGACGGTGAAATTTTTTAGCCTAAGTCCAGTCCTGATCTGAATAAAGTACGTTGGATCCAGCCCTGATCCGCAAATCTTTGAAGATCATCAGTTCGATTCAGTCCTGATCCATCTATGTAAAACCATGTATTTTTCAGGCAGTGTCTATACCTGGCTTCATGAGGCAAATGCACACATTTGACAAGTTTTGGAGATGCAAAACAAGACAATGTCTACTTTGCCTCATGAATAGGGCAAGTTTTTGCAACTTTTGCAACCTTTTTTTACAGCTTCCAATAGCTTCCTAAATACTCAAAATATATGTAGTTCAGTATTTTGAGCTGTGTCCAGGAATTTTATATTGCAACTTTTTGCAACTTTTTCGATTTTTACTTGCAACTTTTTCTGCAATTTTTGTGAAGTATTGCGCAAAATGTAGAAGTGAAATAAAAAAAAACTTATTGCAAACAAAAGAGCCACAATAATCGAAAACATTATTTTATTCGATGTTTCGGCTTATGCGTAAGCCATCATTTCATTTATTCCTGATGATGGCTTACGCATAAGCCGAAACGTCGAACAAAATAATGTTTTCGATTATTCTGGCTGTTTTGTTTGCAATAAGAATCTGCAGCAACTCCGTGCATTGTTTACTTTGATTGCATAAAAAAGAGCTATATGACGGATTAGCTGCGTCTCAATGTCATCTATGACGAAACAGTTGGTTTGCAAGCTAGAAGTTTTATAACCCCAGTCCCGAGACAAGTACGACAGTGCCGGAACTCAATTAGAGGTGGATTGGAAGCGCGGAAAATCTTGACTTTTGGCCAAGTCCGCACAAACTAAAATAGGTTGTGTCAAGTCTTTCGCAGTCAAATTCTGTTGAGACAGCTTAGTTAGTTAACCACTTCTTTACGAGAAGAGGCTTTAAACCGTGGATGGTTTTCATGACATTACGAAGGAGAGCAACTGTACACATAGATTTATCTTTACTTGGTCACAGAGAGTGTAGGCCTACATAACCTCACGTATTACGTAATGATGGTGGAATCATAGGCGTAGCCAGGGGCGGCGAAAGGGGCCATGCCCCCCCAAATTTTTAGAAAATATAGTCATTTTGTGCTTTGAGAGGCGTTTTCTAGACAAAATAGCGTTATTCGCCTAAAATCAAACATTTTGGCCCCCCCACTGGGTGGAATACACCTAAAGATTTTACTGTTGTCTGGTAATGGTTTGCATAATGCGGCTGAACGAATCCGTGCCAACTATGAGGATGTTGACAAGCTAATTGCTGCGGTGAAAGCTTCAGTGGTGAAAAACAAAGATCGAAGAGCAAAGTTTTCAGCAATCAACACTTCCCCCGCAAGCCGTAGTCACTAGGTGGGGAAGTTGACTGAAGGCAGCAGAATACTATGCAAAAAACCTTCCCCAAGTTCGTGAGACTGTGCTTTCTAATGTACAGGGCAGTTAGTGGTGAAAGCGAAGGAAGCAATCGCGGCTGTAAGCCTTCCTAGAAACCTAAGAGAAATTTAAGAATTTTACATCAAACTCATTGATGAAATACAAAGAGCAGAGACCCAAAAATATACCATTGCTCAAGCCTATGAAAGAGGCTACACATTTGAGTTTGGCAGCGATCCAGCTGGAATAAAATTGTATTTAGATCACCAATTCGAACTAATAGTGACCCAAAAGCAATTGTGCAAATGACACGGCCAAACATCAGTCCAGAACTGCATGCCAAATTGTTAAATTGCCAAGCAACTTCATGCACTGTGGAGAGAAGTTTTAGCATGCTTGGCAAACTATTGGCAAAAGACCGTCATTTCTCCCCAAAAAATGTTTGGAAATATTTAGCATTGTATATAAATAAATCGCTTGAATAAATTACTGTCGTTTGCAATGTTTGCGCATAAATGCAACTTTCGTTGAAAATAAATGCAACTTTTTTACTGCAAGAAAAACTTGCCCTACACATGAGGCAAAAGCACTGCTTGAGTTATATTGCCTTCAACCAAAAACTTTGAGAATCACTGGTTTAGTGTCTGCCAGAGGTGGCTGGAGTCACATTTTCAAAGCCCGATTCCGTCCCTGTTCCAAAATTTTTCAATCTGGATCCGGGTCCGGAAATTCAAATTTGAGAATCCGACTCCTGTTCAGACTCCAGCTACCATCGATCCAACCAAAATTTACCAATGTTTTCACTTAAGAAATGACCTCGCAGACCTGCTGCTGCCGAAATTGAAAAGTGACTCCGGCTCCGGTTCCAGTTTTTCACAAAATTTTGACTCCGAGCCCGGATCCCGGTGTGAAAGAAAAAGGAAGAATCCTGCCGGAGTCGACTCCGGCACTCCGGATCCATGGCCACCTCTGGTGTCTACTTTTTACTCCTTTGTAAATAATTTAGGCATGACCGCAAACTCATTATAGCAGGAAATGTCAACTATCCAATCGCTGAAACAAAATAGTGTCTCAAGCAAACTATTTGCTCTTGCCTAATCAATTTCCTCATTTGATTTGCCATAAACTAGGAATTCAGAACTTGATAATTTTCGGAAACCGTTAAAAAACAAGAATTTTCAAGCTGCAGTTAGTCAGGTTGGCATTAACATCTGGTTAACGCAAGCCAATCAATCATGTTTGGCTAAAAGCAGAATAGCTCCTGCAGTGCTTTTGCCGCATGAGGCAAAATAGACATTGGCTTCAAGTTTTTGAAGTGTAAACAGGAGTCGGAATGTAAATTTGCAATGAGGCCCTGAGTGGGAGCAGGAGCTGGTTTCAATTTTTTGAAACAAGAGTAGGAGTCATAAAAGTCACTCTGATTACCTGTTGTGTTGATTGTGTACTACCACCTACTCTGTAATGTGGTATGACCCGGGGAACAGGAGGGGCGAAGCCCCCGTGCAAAATTTTTGGCCTCCACTGGAAAAATGTGTTGGACACAGTTTATAACTATTGGACATATTTTAAAAAATTTGCGCGCCTCTCAGAAAACTCTTCACTCGCCTTGGTGTCCCAAGTTGGTTACAGACCTGGCCATGACTAACCGTTTTTATTCTCTTGTGTTACTCGATTTCCTTTGTGATGTGGATTATGGACCATGAGTCTGCAGCAAACCCACAAAAAAATATTTGTTTATTATGAGTTCTTGACGGAGTTGAAGGTATAATGAATTATTGCCTTTGTTAGTTGGAAGGTAGAAACGAAACTGTTAATTTGCAAAACACTCGCGAACGTGGCAAAACACCACAATAGTTATCTGTCATGTCAGACTCGAGTCCCTGGTCTTGAAGAACTTTCTTGCTTTGCGTTTTCTGTTCGCATTTGTCAATACGGTTATGTACAAATGTGACATTTTATTTTAATTTTTGTGATGTTGTAACAAAGTCTCAATTTCCTCAACAAAATTACTTACAAAACAACAATGATCTAATGTTAAGACAAGGACTTTATTAAGAAAATGAGGTCATGGAAAATCCTGAAAAGTCACTCGCATTTTTTGTTGTTATTAAAGTTCACAATGTTTTAGATTTTTATGACTGCTTGGCTTCATTTTGTTTCAAAATACTGCATCTGAAACTTTCATAATTGAAATTGTTGTTGATTTTAGCAATGCCGTCATCCTTTGACTGATGACGCTTCTGAGTTTATCGGTTTTTGTCTCACGTATCGGTTTTTGTCTCACGTGTGTTTGCAACTTTGTGGAGGTTCTGCTCTTTGGACCTTGTCGTGAAAGAAGTTCCGCCTCGGTAACAATAGACTTTGTGACAAGCCATGGGGTTTGGATGGGCACTAAGTTGCGGTTTTGCTGGGCGTGGATATTATTCAACCGTTTATATTGCGTTTGTTTGGACGTTATCGCAGGAAACTTGACCTTTATGGAAATTAAGTTGAAGCATGTTAAAACGGACGCAATCGGAATGACATTAGTTTGGCCAAGAAGCTTTTATAGTTTTACCTTCTGAAGTACACGCAGATCCTCTAGCGTCAACCAATGTTGAATGTTAGCCTACCAACAAAATTCAAGCGGATTTTTGTTGGCTGTAAGTAATAGGTGTAGGTAAAACAGGTGACGTGAACTTGTGAAGCATGATTTTTGTTCGTCATCGCCCACAAATGTTTAGACATGTGATTAATCATTAAACTGCCTCACGCAGCTTTGTATCACTGTTTGTATGGACACTTAGTTACGTAGGTAATGATTTAGCTCACTGTGACAACTGGTTCAGCTTATTTGTTAGTTTACGAGTTCCATGTCATCAGAGGAAAACGACAGTTTTGATTTGGCTCAACCATCCCCAAGTGCTTCTCCTCCAGCAAAGCATAGAAAACTGAACAACAACGAGACGGGTTCTTTTTGTTCAAACAATTCAGCTGCTCATACCATCATGAATTCCGTAAGTTGTTTAGTTCAGTAGTAGCAATTCTTCATTGCAGCTTAAATCATGGCATAAATTTCTTTATATTAGTTTATGAAACATGGACTTCTAAAAAGTGTTAAAAAAAACTAAAGCTTTTTTATTCTAAGAAATGTTTGGCAGTTGATCAACAACAAGCCTAACACTTAGTTATTCTGCCTCAGAAGGTAATAGGGTCATTCCATGTCAAGTGATGCAGAGCTATATCTCTATTCTCTGACGGTGAGCAAAATCCATAAAATTTCATAAGCAGAGAGATCTCATCATTCTGATTTGAAAACACTTCGAATTTTTTAAATCGGACCAGTATTCGCAAAATTATTGCTGGTTGAAATTTGCAGTGTTCCCATTGAATTTTTGCATATACTTTTTGTAAATTTAGTGCTCTGACATAAAAACTCCTGTATATTTTTCATCTGTGAATATTGTTTGTTGGAATTTTGCAAGGATGTGTTGGAAGGTGTGTTTATTAAAAATCAATCATTAACACTTTCCTTATGACCATTGAACTTACATAAATCAAGATCAAGTAAGACATAGTTTTTGTGTGTGTTCATGCACGACCATTTTTTAATTGCTTATAACTTGAAAAAGTTTAACTGGTATAAAGTTGGTTCTTGTTTTATTTGAAAGCAGTAGAATAGAATATTTTTTTGGTTTCAGGAAACCTTTGCTTATTTACCTATTTGATATAGTTTTTATCATTTTCACACTTTGGCTGCTGGTCTACGAATGTATCGTACTTGAAAATTGGGGAAAAACCAGGGTATTTCGGTTGACTTACCAAGCGCATAGCTCGTCAGCCGATTGCGCTAGAGAGCTGTTCAAACCCTCAAAATACTCAGCAAATCTTGAAGTCCGCAATGAAAAAAAAATTGTTTTGGGTTTCTGTTTCTTTGTGGATGACATCATAAGTAGGTTTTTAGCCATTTTTGGCTGCTGGTACCTGACCTGCGCCCAACCGTTAGATGGAAGTATTCCATTCAAGTTTTCATTGCAAACTATGTTAAAATCTGCATTTTTTGAGACATTGATTGACTTTGTAGCGTTTCTGGTTCAAAAGTTATAATCTAAAATAAATAAGCTAATTAATTATCTAATTATGGGATTAATTACTTTGTTTATTTCAGATCATAACTTTTGAACCAGAAACCTTAGCAATTTGATCAAAGTATCAAAAAACTCGGTTTTAGCCTAGTTTCTAATAAAAACTTGCATGAAATACTACCATCTAGTGCTTTGGGCCTAGGGCCAGATGAAGTGGGGCAAAAAGGCTTAAAACAACTCCACTTATGATGTCACTCACAAAAAAACCGAAACCCAAAACCAAAATTTTATTTTCAAAGCTGACGTGAAGACTTGTTGAATCTTTTGAGGTTTGAACAGCTCTTTAGCACAATCGTTGGCAGAGATATTCTCGTGCAAAAACATGTACAAACTGCTGGATTTTAGCCGTAGCCTGCCGGACGGAAGGTGTTAAGTAACTGAGGGGATTTTCACTCATAATTAAAATATGCACTAGAGCAGGGTTTCCCAACCGGGGGTACTCGTACCCCCAAGGGGTACGAGATTGAACATCAAGGGGTACGAAGATCCTTGGGTCACAGAGCAGCTTATGTATCTATTACAGAGCAATATATATCTCAAAATGTTTTTGGGGGTACTAAGAATGCTCTGACCTGACAAAGGGGTACGAGCAGCAAAAAAGGTTGGGAACCCCTGATCTAGAACAAGCTGCAATAATGATTTTTATCCTCAACTTTTTTTGTTTGTTTGGCACGATACATGTTTCTGATAATATGTTGAAGATAAAACAGTTTTCTTAAATTTTGATCATAGTAATTCCATATATGATAAATGGACAAAAGTAAATTGTATATCTCTAGCTTTGTTTCATTAATTCTTTATTTTTTCTGAGGTGTCCTATCTATCAGATACTCTTCAAAATGCAAAAAATAATATAATGTTATATAGAATCAGAACTGCCAAATAGAAGCAAACAAGAACATGCCTTCAAAAAATAATAAGATAAGCCAGGGAAAGATTAAACAAAGGTACTTTTGTGGTCAATCTGTGACATCACAGTTATTACATCCAGTCTTTACATAAGTGTTGCAACTATGATGCAACAGTGTTACTATGATTGTAACAATCATACAGTAACCTGAAAACTATACTTTTTAAGTACAAAATGAGGCGCAAGGGTATCATTCGACACATAGGAACTGCACCAAATACCAAGTTGTTTACTATTTTCAAAAAGGCAATGTGCTTTGCTATCAAAGTCTGTTTCATATCAGGTGGTCTTCAGCATGATGTACCAATGTTTGTTGTTGTGTAGTTTAGAAAATAATCCTAATCTGACGGAAGTTGAGTATTTTACAGATAAATGTGCAGCTCAATATAAAAATGAAAAAAGCTTTTGTACTCTCTGTCAACATTCAAAGCAGATTTTGGCTTCTTAGAATTTTTTTGCAAGAAGTCACACAAATCACAATGCGATGTCATTGGTGGTAATGTGAAATTAGCAACTGTATCAGAAAGTGTGCACTGTCCACACATGTTCAATTCTAACAGTAACAGATATGTTGGCACACTGCACTGAAAAAATTCGAAGTATTTTGTTAGCATTTCAAGTGAAACTATTTGCCAAACAGCAAGAGGCAATGCAGCTTTGATTTCACCAATCTTATGCTATCAAGGGCACACAAAACTTCTACTTTCATCCAGTTTGTCCAACACAAATTAAAATGAAAAGAATAAGTCCCATTAGCACATATTCTTTAGTAGTACAAACTTCAACTATTATCAACCAAAACCCATATGTTTAAAAAGAAATTGTTGCAGCTGTGTATGACAAAACATGGTGGTACACTGGCATAGTGCGAAATGTTGAACAGGAACAAGTAGATGCTTCAATACAATTTATGCATCCTAATGGATTTTCTTCATTTGTTTTGGCTATAAAAAGATGATTTCTGCTGAATATTATCGCAGCCACTTTCTTTGCGCTATTGAAAGCACCATGGCTAAAATCAGCTAGTGGCTACTACTATGTCTTTTCAAGACCAATAACAAAGATAATGAAGAGATTTTAGGAAATTTGCTCTCAATGCTGCTCATCTATGGGCACAATTTTTGGTAAAATGCGCAAATTTAAGTCTTGAGACTCGGTCTTGAAGTTCAAGTCTCAAGTATCGGCCTCGGAATTTTTCATGAAGTCTCAGTCTCGAAGTTTTACAAGGTCTCGGCCTTGGCTACATAACTGATTATTTGACTAAATATAAATAAGGCCATCTGAATTGTGTATCAGACAATACCAAATGGGTGAATTTGAAGCAAAAATGACTATTTGTGTATGTGAAATAAGATTTATGTTTGTATCAAATCAGATAATATCTTTGGATCATGCAACCCTAGGTTTGAATTGAATAGAATTATGAAGTCAACTAGACAAAATGATTATAATCAGTAGCTACATTTGAGAAAAAAGAACAAGTTATTGCTAATTGTAATGTAAATCAGATTACATTTTGCATTTCACAACGGAAATGGTCATTTTCCTGACCATGAAAATAATAAATGTAAATTTATGGTATCTTTTGTTTAAATTTAAAAACATTTTTAATTATAATAAGAATTTACCCTTTCTAATTTTTTCACAGTATTCAACATGTTTTTAATCTCATTCAAAAATTTTTGTTGAGGTGATTGAGCATACTACGTATTGAAAAAAAAAAATTTTTTTAAATTGATATATGCTGGTATATAAAGATATACTTTTTTGTCTGAAGTTCAAAATAAGTAGGGGTCACCAAGATACAGTAGTATCTCCATAATACCAGCCCTTAAATAAATAAAAAAATTGGGTCAATTGAAGTTGTCCCATTTCAGTTATTGGTATTTAAAATATTGTCATGCTTGAATGCACATGAAAAACATGTTGCCTTATAACAACAATTAAGAGCAGTTCCAAAGGTGACTAATGGGACATTTTGACTACTTTTTCATTTCTATAGCAGACATGAAATAAAGAAGAAAAGTAAAAGTAGTAGCATTTGTCATTGATGACTCATACTTACGTTTGCATGTTTGGAAAAATTCATCGGTCTTTGAATATTTGGTCATTTGAACATTTGTTTGTGACGAACAAGACAGGGGACACAAAAGTACCAAATTAGAAAAATAAATTCAAATTCCAAAGTCTGCTCATTGGCTGCATAGATAGTTTTGATTTGGTAATGTTGTGTGGACAATATATCAAGGTTTTCAATCCATGCATTAGTTTCCAATATTTGCTAGTTACAGTTTAGCAACGGAGATATTTGCAGAGCATGTTATTGTGACTAACAAGACATTTTAATTTATGCCTACTTCTTCGCATTTATTTGCAAAATAAGCTTCACAGTATTAAATTATTCTGATACAAGGCTGAGAAGTAAATGAGTTCACTAAAAACTTTGTTCAAAATCAGTTTTAATTATTCAGAAGTCTGCATCCATTAAAACTTTACCTGGATTTCAAAATTATAACTAAATTCAACTAACAACAAAAAATAAGCAACCAATTTTGGCTAAATGCAAAGTTGGTAATGAAATTGCATGAAGATATCTGTGAAAAGCCATGGAGATGTAAATGCTTCCTATGCTATGCATGCAAGCAAATGAATCCACATGTTAATAAAGCGCTTGAAAATTTTGGTTGAAAATTTCACTCAAAAACGAAAAAACATCAAACATGAAAAATCCATTGCTGCACAGATTAAGATAGTCAAACATTATTTTACAATCAGCTTGGCAAATGCTGAATGATAACTACAACAACACAGGCTCTCAGGCTCTAAAAATAATCAGAAACTAAGAATACTAGAATAACCGATCTTAAAGCAAGAAAAAGGGAATATATCATAACAACTTGATCTTCATGCAATCAAAAAATGGTTTAATACTTCAATTCAACAGCATTTTTTATGCTGCTGTAGCAATGAGTACCACTATAAAAAATAATGTCGCAAAGAATACCTTATACTGCCAAATGAAAAGTTAGTACAAATAAAACAATAAAAAAGATCATTTAAAATAACACCTTAAACTTTCAAATGAAAGACCAGTACAACTAACATGGAACAACATTTGCAATCATAACACATTCACAATGACAAAGACTAGTCAGAAAAAGTGTATCTGCCTCTGTTATCAATTTCAGCTGTGGCTTGTTTCATTTGTATGACTTGTTTTCATCAGCTTGTCTTTTGTTTGGGCTAAATCAGTGGTTCTCCAAGTGGGTGGAGTTGTGCCCTTGTGGTTGATTTTGAAGAGCATGGGGCTAAAAAACCAAAAGGAGTGAGAGGGGGTGAAAATACTCAACCACTAATCGATCATTGAATTAACATCAATAGCCTACTAATATGGCTTGTTAGTTTCTTGCAAATTTTACTTTACTACAATAATCATTGGAGATTATTGTTAAAGCCATTTGTCCATTAAATTTTTGCTCTGGATGTCTATGTGCCCAGCTACAAGATTATTTTCTTTTCACAAAAATTCTGAACGTAATATTAGAGTCATAATATGATTGTTTAATTTAGCCATTTAATAGCTTGGTTCAGCTGTCTAATACTTCCTTTAAATAAAATTTGTTAAAATCAAGCTTGGGGGGGCAAAAATGACGTTTGAGAGTGAAAAAGCAGCGATGGAATAAAAAAATTTGAGAAACACTGGGCTAAATGGTAAACTTTATTTTGCTCGTTTTACAGCTTTGCCATACCTTGACTTACTTTGGAAAGCCGACCCAGAGGGTGACATACTGCTTGCTCTGGAGACCGAAAAAGGAGTTGAGGCAACACCCTTTCTAGATTTTCGATATCGTTGTTTTCTTTCTCTCATTTTTTAGCTTCAAGCAATTAATTTTTTTCAGTTGTTGGCATATGACTGATTATGGACTTTTCTTTAGTCTTATAGTTTTTCATCTGCATCTTTGCTTTTCCAAATATTTTTCATATTTTCCTTTAAATTTTAGCATATACTTTTTTTTCCTTGTAACTCTTTGGCGTCCGTTAGGTTTCGGGGATTTGCGGAAAAAAACCCGCCTAAACGCACGTGGCTTTGCACGGGAATTTCTCCAGTCCGGTATGCTCTACAGACCCGGTAAAAGTCTCAAAAGACGTGGCAAGTCTTCTAGTCTGCACTCAAAAAAAATTTTTTTGCTTAGGGGAGTGCGCGTTTTTTGTGATTGACGTCATAAGTGGAGGACTTTTAGGCCACCTTGTCCCACTTTGCCTGGCCCTAGGCGCCAACCGTTAGGTGGTAGTATTTCGCTGAAGTTTTTATTAGAAACTAGGCTACAATCCGAGTCTTTTGCTACTTTGGATGGCCTGCTGAGGTTTCGGGTTCAAAAGTTGTGATATAAGTTAGTAAAAATATTTGACTAATTAGCTAATTAGATAATTAATTTGTTTATTTTAGATCATAACTTTTG
>JGI24021J15306_10009563_pt1 | contig 12000 bp, 6 predicted proteins | sample Ectturendosymbi1_FD_15306 | JGI IMG/M metagenome (IMG submission 15306)
AGGGTTTGAACACCTCTCTAGCTGCAGCAGGTGCCGAGTTATAACAAAAAAACCTTGAGCCACTATAGTGGCTCTGGTGGTCGTTAAAGGGTTCTTTCGGTACTGATCTGATCTCGTCACACTCACGTTTTACTCCTANTGACTTGCATTTCGATTTGCGCGGTAAGGTCTGTTGAATTCAGGCGGAAATCTATCATTAATCAGAATTTCGAAAGTTGCTGTTTTCAGTCAGGCGTTAGTTCAATCGACAGGACTGATCCGAGGAAGGATCAAAGAAATGTTTAATGACCACTGCCAAGCTGGATTCGATCCAAGCACGCTACAAAGAGATGTAACCAACATGCCGAGCAGGAACGGGTATACACCAAGGTGTACACGTGTGTTGAAAAGTTTCATGTGAATCGCGCCCGAGTGTGGATCGTCCACTGCGGTACAAAAGGGAGCATTGCTCACCTTTCATACGGCTTCCCGAGGCGGTAAGCGGAAGAAGGTAAAACCTTCAACGGCTGAAGAAAGTAATATCGATTGATTGAACTCGGACTTGTACAGAAACTTAACGAAACAAATAGAATCTAGTCACATATACATTTTCTTGTCCTGAACAGCCTGGCTAGTTTAACTCTATTAATACAGTATAGCATTCATAACTTAAACTGGCAGAACTTCACTTTTACAGTCTGATATTCGTAAGACAGTATTACAAAACTTCATCCACATGACTTAAACTTCATAAAAATAGTCTGACAGAACTTCGTTTGGACAAGCCTGTTTTCTGTAGTTTCGACTGACAGGGATTAACCCGGACAAGCCAAATTTACAATCTGGTTTGACAGGGATCAACCCGGACAATGCCAATCACTCTCCTTGCCGTGATTTATTAGACCAAAGGGGTGAGAGTTGTCACGAAGACTGACTTTCAGTTCAAATGGGACTGTATTTATACCCGTCAATCGTCTTGTGACTTGTTAACGCCCCTTTAATTCAGGTGTTCTAATTGGCTATTCCTTATTGGATCACCTGGTGATTGGCTGGTTTCAAATACTTCCAGAATCTTCAGGTGCTTGTCGGTACTTGGGTTTTCACCTTCTGTTCCATCATTGTTTCCTGGTCGTGATCAGCATCACGTGATTTCTGCTGCTTGCCTTGTGGCTTCTGCTGACGTTTTGATGACATTGTCACTGAGGTGACTTGAGGTTAGTGTCCTGAGATAGTCGTTTTCAGTCAGGTCAGCTGACTAATAGTCAGTTTCGATTGGCTGTCATCTTTTTTTGAATTTGTTCTGGCTGTCTCAAGCTTGAGGATATTTCAGCAAGTTTGTTTTCTGTACAGCAATAAGTTGCTACAGGCAAACTTGCCTGTAACATTCCTCCGGGGTTCAAGCAAATCGATTGTCTAATCAATTTTTATTCATTCAAGATATGTTCTTGTGAATTGTGTTCGGGAAGATGTTCGGTTTCAGTTTCTTGTTCTTTGTCGCGTTGATCTCGGAGGATTTCTTCGTCTTCTTTGCTTGTATCGTTGATTACAGTTGATCCGTATCCCGAGGAGCAATTTATACTCATGAGGTAGACTTCTGGTAGGGTGAAATCGGAACCGAAGTTTGCCGTGTATGAAAGATTTTGTGAATCCTCGTGTTCTTCCTGTTTCTTAAGATGTCTTCGGGTTAACCGTTTATGAGGAGAGGTTATGGTGCTCCCTATTCGTACAGAATCGAGACTTAGTGCCAGTATAATGNGGACAATAAGTGAAAGTCCAATGAATGCGGTCACGGTGAACCAAGATGTTCTCAGTTGTTGGGGAATCTAGAGTGAAATAGTTGCGGTGAAAGTGTGTTTTATTTTTTATAGTATTTATCGTATTCGTTCCATATGTGTGGATGTAGTTGTAAGTTTACTGCCATGTTTACTTTTGTGTTGTCGTCCTCTTTGGTGAGAAAGTATTTATAGGCGATGAGGAGTAGTATTATTCCTCCTATAATACTCGCAGCAATTATTACGATTTTTATAGGTTCACTTAGTACATTAATGCCTTTGTCCACAACATTTTCAACCAATTGCGATACCCGGTCCAGAATCGCTAATCCTGTGTCACTTACGTCTTTTATAAGACCACTGATCCCTTGACCGACATCTACAACTGGGAAGGGTATGGCATCATAGTTGTTTGTGAACTCAATAATTTCTATAGGTTTTATAGTTATTTCTGCTAGTTCTTCGAGTATCTTTATGTCATGAAAAGGGTTATTTTGTTGTTTGTAGGCTTTCCACAAGATTTAAAATTCTCTCAGCCTGTGTGACTGGTTTCTTGCAATTAATGGGTGCTTTTTGACCCAATTAGTAAAGTTTTGACATCCTTGTTGTATTAATCGATAAATTTCAGTATTATGTATGATTCCTTTTGTGATTTGATTTCGATAAATTGTATCGTTTCTCAAAGAAGGTATGTTTTTCAATGTTTTAAGTGCTTGTAAAATTAGTTTTCGAGAATTATATTCTTCTATGGAGCGTTGTGTCTCTTGAGCATTTTGGCTCAGAATTAATTTTCTGTTTTCAATGGATCTTCTCGTGGTTATGATTTGTTGCTCAAGTTGTCTATTAAAAGAAAACATGAAGTTTTCAAATCTTTGTTGTCTATTTGCCAAGTTGGCTGTCACTCTTGAGAGTGTAGCGATTGCATTTGCCAATTCAAGTTGTTGTGTTTGTAACTCTTTGTTTTCTGTACAGCAATAAGTTGTTACAGGCAAATTTGCCCGTAACAAAAACGTCTTAAAGAAGAGAAGTATATTTTTGATGAAGAAGGTGTGAAAGTTTTCATCTTAAAAAACTGTTGAAAGAAGTTTTTGGTCAGGAATTTGTTGCCTGGTAAACTTACCAAGCTGTTGGTAAAACCCTGCTCGAAAACCAGCTTACTGCTAGGTTGAAAATGTTAAAGCTAACACTGAGAAACCCTGCTAGATTTAGCAACAACTCAGCTAAAATGGCAACACTGCTGACCCTAATCTTATGTCTTTTGCTACGTAACTGTACAAAAAGAATCAAAGAGAATTTCTGGACACAGACAGCGTTCAATTGGAAACCTTCACTTCCTACTGACGGAAAATTTAGCAAAATACTGATTTCTTAGACTGAAAAAAATATTATGTATAATGTAATTAATACGATTTATTAGAGAAGACTGCGGGGCCCGTGGCAATTGCTACATTTGCTACTATTGTTAATCCGGCACTGGTCACTGGGACGTGTTTTTTGACTTTACCAACGTCAGCATTGCCAGAATTCGCTATTGCGTGACACTGGGTGGTAGCAACGAGCATTTCAATTTTCAATCCTGTCAGTGGTGTAGATGATGATGATGGTGATGCAGATGCAGCATGTATGAGTGGCAATCCAGTTAGGGAATGTAGAAATCCGTGCAGATTATTATTATTTTTATTTATCTCCAGACACGAAGGCCATGGTACAAAAACACACTCTCTGCACAACGCAGGTCGATAAAACCAGACAAAAGAGAACCGAACGTTGTACAACGGAATAGGACTGGGTACAGAGGCCTAAGCCTATTATGGGATGCAACAGTGATGGACACTTTGCTCAGGGCCACTACAAAGACTCTGCCAGACAGGCTGGTTTAGCAGCTGCAAAAGCTGAGATCGCAAAATGCCAAACATACCATGACCTCCAAAGCAATTACCACTTTCAACCAGTGGCAATTGAGACCACTGGTGTGTATGGCAAGTCCACTGCCCCTTTTTCGAGTAGTCATGCAAAGAAACTTGTTGACGTGTCTGGCGGCCCCAGGGAGCGCTAGTGGCTCCACCAGCATCTGTCCCTAGCTGTGGTCAGGGGAGACGCTGCCAGCATATTGGCCTGTGTGCAAGTTTGATCTAATTTTACCTGTTCCTTTTCTAGTTGCTTTTAATGTACTGACCACCATCGCTGCCTGCCACTTGCACCTGTATCAATGTGTAGCTATTGCCTTCCAAATCCTTGTTCCTTCTGTAAGATTCGTTGTTCCCTCAGTTGTGCAGTGTTACCTTGTGCATTGGTTAAATATCTTGTCAATCGCACAGCCTATGGTGAGAGTACAACGTGGTGATATGTTCCACATTGATTATGTACATGATAATTTGTTTGTCCGATTTTCTGTCTTACACTTAATAACTGAGCTATTCATTGCATTGATGCTAATAGATAGTGCTTGCTGTTAATATCGCAGTCATAGTTCAGAGTTTTGTCTGTTTAAAGCAGGGGTTGGGAACCTTTTTGGCTAAGTGAGCCATGAAACCTATATTATTTTTAATTGTATTTCCGTGAGAGTCATATAATATTTTTCAACGCTTAATGTAACTAACTTAACTAACGTGTGCATTTTTAAGGAAAATCAACGATTTTAAACAATGGTAAATTTTCTCCTTAATAACATGCCTCTCACTGTTAATGCGACTTCTGGTGCTGCATGGTGTTGCTGATGGCTTTGTAGGATAATTACAGAAAACATTTCATCTGTAACAATCGTGTTAAGAAAATATCAAGCGAGTCAGATGCTGTCATCATTCAAAAGAGCCACATCTGGCTCGCAAGCCATAGGTTCCTGACCCCTGGTTTAAAGTAAGAATACATGTTCATAAAACATGATCAGCTGTAGCCTGCTGACCTTGGAGATTTAAAATCAGTCTTCTGTAAAGATTGAAACTTAAAGCTCAAACAAAAACAATAATTGTGAGATATCTGACTTATGATTGCAAGTTGAAACTTGTGTTTAAACCAGGTTGATTGATTTAAATCATTTTATTTAAATCAGTGATTTAACCATGATTTAAATCAAGCAATAAATATCAAAAAAATCAAGCAAAAAATCATGTTGTTTCAGAGCTATATTTAATTAGCCTTCTAATATAGGCTTATACCATATAGTATTGTGTAGAAGGCAAAGAGTTCTTGACACAAGTTCAAGCCACTTCAAGTTTTATCAATCATAGCAAGTGTGAGGTCACAGATTCTATGTCGTTTAACCCTTTAAGGACCGCAAAGCCACTATAGTGGCCCAAACTTTGGCCAGTCATAACTTGCTGACCAATAGAGCTAGAGAGTTGATAAAACCTTATACGGATTCGGAAAGTTTTTGACTTGAGATCGAAAAAAAATTTTTTTCGGCTTGGATATTGGGTTCTTTATGTGTTACGTCACAATGAGAGCAAGTCTGTGCATTTTTGACGCTTTTGCCTAGCCTTGGGCGTCAGCCCAATGCGAACTTTTTTCGCTCAAAGTTTTTTGGGATTTGTGACTCAAATGAATCTTTAGAGCCCTTGATTAACTTGCTGGCATATCTGGATCGAAAATTAAAAATTTGGTACACCAGCACTGGTGTTACGAACTTATTTGCATTGAGGGATATTGCATAATTGTATTGTGTAACGCCTTTACTCCCACACGCAAGGTGCTAGAGTTTAAACATGCATCACAGCAACAAGGAACACACAATACATTGTTGCGATCGGAAATCCCGAACGGCATGTGCGCAAAGCTTCGCACCGTGGTAGCAAGCAACAATAGAGATCATGCTCGCAATCTCTCTTATTATTGCTTGCTCGCGCTACATATATAATGGTGTTATTCTTCACACATATCCCATTTGTGGTGAATCACACAATCAATGCAACGCCACTGGAGAGGTTGCAACAACATGAAGTAAGATGAGGATACATACATGGCAGTACTAGAGAGTATACAGTTGATGGTGCTAATACATTTACTTTGATGAAACACAAGCTTTTCAGACACACGCATGAATGATGCCATCATGATTATTATGATGTAGGCTAGTACTGCGATAACTTCCAATTACATCGATTTATAAAATGCATGAGGGAGTGGGAGGCTGCGAAAGACCAGGGGGCATCTAGTCTGCAGACCTCCCAAGGGCGAAGCTGCTTAAAGTGTAAAGGGAATAGTGCATAATCATTAGTGAAAGTCTTTTGCTCTGGGTATAAAAATGTAATATGGGTAATGCGGTTATATGGTAAATTGAAGTAAAATGTATTGTAGGCAAGGCCAAGCCACCAGAAGAAAATGGTTTCAAGTTGTCATTTTAAACATTTACTGTTTTCACACATTCAAAAATATTCTTGAATGCTTGAGAGGAAATGCGTCAAAAGCTATAGACTGCTGCAGCACAGCAATGGTGTCGTGAGATTTACGCAGGTTGAGAATCAGTCGCACAATCAATGCTTTGCGGAAAAGAACTAGCTGCCAAAGCATGCGTGAGAATGGAAATTCGCTTGCTTTGTACCTACAGACTAAGGCATCCAACTACTTCATACACTGGTATGATGCGAGCAATTTTTGTGAACACAACACAAACCAATCGATGTGACATTTAACGGAGATAATTCATGATTTGACAGTTTCTACTGTAACAGTGTTAAGTAATTAAATCAAACCACTTAGTTTATGTACACCAATCAATAAGAACACAAAGTGCCATATGTTTCTATTTGCCGAGTTTTACATATTTCTTATACTCTTCCGAAAAAGTGCTAAACACATTTTATTTTTTATTTCTGAAGGAATTCTTGACCAGATTTCTATTGCACTGTTTTATCATATTAGCACCTGAGTTTGAAAGTACTTTTGGTGAAGCAAATTGTAGATTGCTATCAGAGGGGTTGTTGCTACTTATTAAGCATTCGCAGTCAAGAAACAATTGAGCATTGCAATGTTGACAGTCCATTCATCTAGCTTTAGGTTGGAATCATATTTTTGCAAAACTGTACCAGCAGCCATATGTTCAGAACAAAGATAAGCATTCCATCATTATCATATAAAATTAACACATTTACGTATGTATTTTGCTTCTGGCAGTTTGTTGTTCAAGTGTAAGTAGCCGCTTACATTGGGTGTTTGATTTGAGAATTCACAAAAGGGAATATCTTTGTGGTAGAGTTGTGTGTTAAGTATTTTGCCACAGTCCATCTGCTCATAATCAAAATCAGTTCCATGCTTGAAGAGATCATCAGGTGAAGTGACGGTAACCCATTTTTCAGATGTCTTGAGCTTAGCTTTTATATTGCCATTTCGAGTGTAGCAAGAGGTAAATGTATCAGAACAGGACTTTTGCATGTACTTCAGTAGCTTGTACCATAGAGGTGTGAGATCCTCACTTACGAAGCCTTCACTATATTTTTGAGATCCCTTTTGTTGGAAAGAAACTTACTTCATTTTTTGTATGAGACAAATCTTATGATGATTGGGCATGGTTTTTCCTTGTTTCTTCTTTTTTGTCCTTGCCGATGCACTTTCTGTATATCATTATTTTGGAGATTGATTTCAAGCTTTGTTATTTTGAACAAGATTTTTTTCCATCGAAGTTGTCTCCTTTTATCTTCTTCTACTCCGCAAATACGAATATTTTCTTTTCTTAGATACTGTTCTTGTCTGTCAAGTTGAAAAACAATCAGATTTGTTTTCTGAAACATCTCATTGCATAGTTGTACTTTTTCTTCTCCAAGCTGATTCAACTTATTTTCATATTCAACCATCTTTTTTTGTATTCCATTTAGTTTGTTATCAACGTTTTGTGTGATATTAGTTAGCTTGTCCAGTTTTTCCTTCTGGATATTAGTTAGCTTGACCATTTCTTCTTTTATGTGTCTGAGGTCTTGGCAGAGTTGAGTGAAGACTTCTTCTTTTGAAGTTGATTTTGTCCATGCAGCCTTGTTCATTATGCTTGATTTCTTCATAAGGTTGATTATCCAATATCTATAGACCAGCAAAATCAGCAGTAAGTTGCAAATTATTTAATACAGTACACTATCCCCTGTCTTATTCAAATAGAATGTGCAAAAAAGTTTGAATGAAAGTTAAGCTGTTTCTAGTCATGGTTAATTAAATCATTTCATTTGAATCAGTGATGAAATAAAAAAAAATCGAAGTTGCTGTACTAGAAAAAACAAAGCACAAAAAGCTATATTAAAACAAACTCTTTAGAATTAAAAATTATATGCACATACACTTATAACCAGTTAATCTAATGTATTCTGAAATGAAATGCAATGCAATGTAATGAAGGCTAACTCAGGTATATAATGCTTACTTGTGTGGTGAGGCACTTATGCTACATGTAATGAGGCTGAGTTCGTGTCAGTCTTTGTAAAGATTGAAACTTAAAGCTTGCAATAGAATATTGAACCGGGTCAAGCAGGGGATCTCCATTGCAGTTTGCGAGTGTGTTGAACCTGAGCTTGAGCGTTTGACTGTCACTTTAGTTAGCTCAGGGTGATGCAGCATTGACTGCAACCAATGGCTACCAATGTGTCTTTGGCTGTAGCCAGTGGCGTAGTGGGACTAAGTGCCGCCCAGGGCCAACCATAAAAGTGCAGCCCTTTCCACTCCTCAAATTTGCGTACAAGAATTTAAAATGAAAAAAGATCATGTTTCGTGCTTATTAAAGGTGTAAGGATAAATAAAAGCATTTTCAAGAGCACAATCAAACACTCACAAACTGAAATGGGTTTTGTTTTTCATTGTTGATTATGAGTCTTACTTTTTATCTGCTTGTCGCTACCTTCCTCAATATTACCTTTCTTAATTTTTTGCTTTCTTATGCATATATGGACCCAACATATTTAATCTAATGTTCTTCCCATTCCCTATTGTTTTTTTGTCTGCGGTAAACCCACAGCTTTGCTTTTTAATAGTTTACTCATTCCAGGGGATCAAACGAAAAAATTAAGGGATGTGTTGGCGGCATACCTATTTTGCAAATGTAAACATTTAAGTATATTATTTAGTGTGGTATCCCTGTCTAAAAATAAAAAGTACATATACTGCATATGGCAGTCTATAATATAAATTTCATAATATGATTTCAGTGATGTAAAGGATGTTTCATTGTTCACTTCACGTTCCAGTAGTGGTTTAGTTCTCTTAGAATATATAAAAGGCTTTAAGCATTAACTCTGTCGGCACTTGCGCAAGGCTCTCTATAGGTGCGGGATCCATGTTGAAAAAATATGTCAAATAGGCTTAAAACTGGCTCTGGTTGAGCCCTGGCTTGCAACCTTCATTGTGACCTACAGACTTGGTTTAGCTGTTGGACTCTTTCAGGGTATAGTGGGGTGGGAACGGTGTTCTCACACCTTTTTGCACTCCAGTAACACATGGCTGCAATCTCAAGGATGTGATAGCGACACGCAGATTTGTACTGCTAGTCAAAAGTCTGCAGTGGAAGATCCAGTATGGAAATTCTTGTAGCCAAATGATCACTTTATTCAAACTTATTGGTGCAGTCTTCCTTTTAGTGGTGTGGGAAAAGTATTCCCTCACCTCTTTTTTAGCACTACACCCCTGGGATTCTTCCAGTCACATGTGCATAGTGTTATTCCTTGCCTTTGTCCGTTACCAACAGAACCGTTGCCAAAAGGTCTTAAATAGGGAGGCTTTATGTTTAAGCAGGGGGGCTTGACATTCTGAAATTGATAAAAAATCCACTGATTTATAGTGTTTATAGTGTCATAGTTCAATTTGGGGGGCTTGGAAATTTGTTTGGTGGGCGCTTAGCCTATCAAAGCCCCTTGTGGCAAGGAACTGGTAACCAAGAGACATCTATTTAAAAAACTGTATTAGCAAACCATGCCAAATTCATCAAAATGAGAGCGACACCAGAAGCTTTTCTTGTTGAAATGACTTTTGCTATGACTGCAAATGTTAGTATACCGTTAAACAAAGGGGACTTCTACAAAACTCGACAGCCCATGGGTTGGCTTTGATTCACTCTACTTGCAGTGCAAACTTACAATTTGAGCTCTAAGTTAGCCATGCAAACACATCAACTACACTACCTGCTTGAAGAACGTCATTTTCTGACAATATTGCATCATGAGGATGCTTCAAGAACGTCATTTTCTGACAATATTGCATCATGAGGATGCTTCAAGAACGTCATTTTCCAACATCATTGCGTCATGCGAAAACAGCAGTTGCATTGAAACAGCACAATGTTACCTTTGCAGACTTCTTCACTTCAACCACCAAAATTTAATGTTGATAACCCCATCTAATGACCAGCCTACAGCTTATGGCACTTATTGGATATATCTCGCTGAACATTAAAAAATAGTATGAGATGTAGAAATGTCTTTTTCTAATTTTGGTGATGGCAAGCACCGGTAAGCCAACGCCTGAACTATGTTTCTTGTCAGGGCTGTTGAGGTGAACACTCTTCCAAAAGAGCGCTACTGCGATTCACTTAGTGGCCGTGGATCGAACACCTAACCCTCCGATTAAGAGGTGGATTAGCCATCACCGCCCCAATGAAATGTTTGTTGCTACTGTCTAGGTATCAGGTGATGTTCTGGTGTGCCGTTGGGGCGTTGCTAAGGAAACAACGACAGAAGAAAAAATATTAAGCTATCCTTGACTATTTGCTGTAATTTCATGCAGGGCCTTTTTCATCATTGTTTTCAGAGGAGGGGCAATACAAACCTCGAAATTCCAGATCAGTAATGTTTGTTAATCAGCAGTCGAATGTCATCTCTTTCCTTTGTTCCAAGGACTTCTGACTGGGATTGGGGAAACGGTTTTGTCTGGAAAGGTGTGAGGACTGGGATGCAATTGCTCGCCAATTGGGTGTGTCAAAAATCCCTGATTTGAAGACAAATATTGGGGTGCTTAACACATTGGATTTGACCCAGATTTTTGAGTAAACATTTCATCAATTTGCTCACTCCACAGCCAGATGTGTTTTTATTGGCTAGCCTACCAGTCTAAGGCTTCTAAACACAAAAACTAAAAGAAGTTAGACCGTTTCAACTTTATTTAAAAGTAACAAAGAAGAGAAATTTTAAACTCCTTTCAAAATTTTATTTTTATCAACAAAGTGCCGCATCCCAGAAGGTTTCGCCTGGGGCCCCTTGCCCTACTTGCTATGCTCCTGGCTGGATCCCACCATTGATGGCCATCCTGAGCCTGGTGAAAGCGGGAAGTAATGTGGCAAGGCAATTATGCCACATGTAAGGCTGAGTTTGTTTATGACAGCCTTGTCATAAAGTGGCAAATATGTACTGTGTGCTTTACAGTAAAACACACTATTGACATTCTGAGGGCAGGACCAGGTTAACAATTTAACAACTTGCTTGGATGTATAGCATAGCTGTAATGCACCCGATATACTGCATGAAAATGTGGCTTTAATTAACTGAAAATTTAGGCAAACATAAGCGCCTGCAAAACAAAATGCACGTAAGCCACACACTAAGCGCATTCAAAGTGACAAAGAGCCACACAGCTGCTTAGCTACAAGTATAAATACTTGTTACAAATTTGTAACGACAAGGAACAAATGGCATGGCATTTAACTGCAATCTCAGTAAGGCACATGGTGCCCATGGCAACGGCACATCAGCCCTGTGGGACACAAAGTCACAAAAGAATGTCAAAGTACTACAAATTACCACAATAGCCATGCTGTTTCATATAGATCAAATAATTTTTCACCAGGTACTAATTGTTTGGGTGTGATGACTTAATTTTTTTAATGATTTCACAGAATTATCCTTAACACCTTGGTGTCTGGGTGGCTTTGGCGATTTTCTCAAAAAAAACAGTTTTCGGTTGCCTTACCAACGCCCTAGCTCCTCCGCCGATTGCGCTAGAGAGCTGTTCAACGGCTCAACCGGATCAGCCAGTCTAGTATTGCACTCGAAAAAAAAATTTTTGCCTGGAGGGTGCGGGTTTTTTGTGACTGACGTCATAAGTGAAGTAGTTTTGGGGCCATTTTGGCTCATGTTGCCTGGCCTAGGGCCCAACCATTAGGCCAAAGTGTTTCGCTGAAGTTTTCATTGGAAACTAGACTCGAGTCTTTTGAGCCTTTGATCGACTTTCTAGCGTTTCTGGTTCAAAAGTTAGGATCTAAAATAAACAAATTAATTAAGTAACTAATTAGCTAATTAGTCAAATATTTTTACTAACTTACATCACAACTTTTGAACCCGAAACCCCAGCA
>JGI24021J15306_10009564_pt1 | contig 11999 bp, 7 predicted proteins | sample Ectturendosymbi1_FD_15306 | JGI IMG/M metagenome (IMG submission 15306)
TGTGCTTTGGCAGTTGTTCGGGTCCTGGCGATATTGAAACGATCGCAAGTTGAGGAAATGTCATTTTCACAGCTTCTCTGACGCCCAATGGAATTTTGGCTGGGCAATCCTCGTCTCTGCCCATGGCCGTATCATCTCAAGTGCGAGTGCTTTCATGAACCTCCGACGCGTTTGTGCTTTTTTTCCTTGATTCACTATGTGGCTGTGGTACAGGATTGAAGCATTAACCCCCGCGGCATTCACCATCCCATAAAATATAGCCATAGGCCATCTTTTAGTCATTCTGTTGCAGGAATTGTTGGAGCAACTTTGGTCAAAAATGCCCACCCCTCTTTTTGTCTTGTTGTAGTACATAATTATTTCCAGCTTTCCTTTTTCATGAATATCAGGGTGTCTGTGCATTGATGAAAGGAGGGTAACAAGTTTTTTTGATGACTTGTTTGGGCAACACCGGGTTAGCAGAGTGGTGTTGTCATCAAAAAGAAATGCACACTGCCTAGGTTTGAATCTGGTTTTGTCTGTCATTTCTTCAGGAATTTCCCCTTTATTTTTCCGAATAGTGCCAACGTACGTTAATCCTTTTTCCAGCAATTTATTCACCAGTGGCACTGATGTGAACCAATTATCACTAGTTATGTTTCTTTTGCTACCGAAGTACGGCTTGTACAACTCCATAGTCACGTAATGTCCTAAAGCAACAGCATCTGGTGGTTTTGTCTTCTTTCCCAAGTATGGCATGGCATTCAGCATGTAACTGCTTTTAGAATCACAGATCATCATGATTTTCAAACCATACTTAGCCGGTTTGTTCGTCATATACATCCGAAAACCACATCGACCTCTAAATGCCAGGAGCTGCTCATCTATTGTGATATTTTCTCCCGGACAACAGCACTGTTTGCAGTTGTTAATGAAAACTTCTCAAACTTGGCTCACAGCAGCGAATGGATCCTCCTTTTGCCGTTCGTCCCTGGTTGCACGATCATCGAAACCAATACAGCGCAAAAGAAAACAAAATCTTCTCTCGCTGAACCCTGATCTATACGCAGGGATTCCCATTGTGGGCTTGAACATTTCTTCTGTGGCTACATGATTGTCCTTATTGACACCTGACAACAGCAAAACCCCAATTAGAGCTAAAATCTCTTCTTCGCACGTGTCTTTGAAAGTTGCTTTGGCATGCTGTTTCACACGATCGCGGATAATTCTGATACAGGCATTTGTTTTTTCATCAATTTCCTTTGTCATGCTGTGGTCAAGCAAAAGCTTCAAGTAATCCACATGAGTATCTCCAGAGAAAGAGCTGGGAAAAATCGGCCCGGGCGTACACGATGTCATGATGTTGTCGGCTACAGGTCTTCCAACAATGGAGCTTCGCGACTCGGTAGACCACTGATGACCATTTCTGCCTCTGAGACATTTTCGATTGAAACTCAAAATAGGAGGCAAATCCCTCTGAGTAGAAGAATCAGCTGTATCTTGGGATGGACTACTTGATGACAAAGAGGTGGACAGTTCATTTGAACCATTAACAACGTCGGTTGATGCAGAATCTGAAATTGGAGTCACACTGCGGCTTTGCGCTGTCGTTTTTCTAATTTTATTTGGTGGTTGTTTGGACAGCTGACGAAGGCTTAGTTTTTTTTCCGGGTGATTATCTCGTCGTTATCACTTTCTGTGCCATCTTCGCTTGGAATATAATCGCTTTCACTGCTGCAAACATCATCTTCACTGACATGATTGATCTTCATTGCACTCAGTATCATTAACAAGGAGTGTTGCTAGGTCGGAAGTAAGGTCGGCAACACCATCATTTTGTAAGTCGCTAGAAGATAATCATCATCACTACTCTCATATCCCAGCCATGATACGTCACCGCGGTTATTTATGTCTCCTAAAATTTATATCATGACCTCGATTTCTAAAAACCTAGTGAAACGAACAAACATATCAACGAAACTCATAGTCATAAACCTGCCAACTGTAGCAGGCAAAGTTGCAGTGAAGAAAAATCGCTGCAGTGAAGAAAAATCGCTTTATAAAACGACAGCATATTTTTTACAAGTTTATGCATTCCAAAATCTAAAAAGTTTCAATCTTGCAGGCTTGCCTGAACAGAGCAAACAAGTTGAAGTCTCTCTGGATGCGCGCCTTAGCACTGCCTTGTTTTGACAAACCGCTGTAAACAATAGCGCTCTCACTCGCATGCCCAGATTGTTTTGATAGAGCCTGCTCGCATCTTGTCGACTCAAACTCTAGGAATTTGCAGAAATACACCAGACGCTGTCATTCTCAAGGGAGGTATACCTGAGGCAGCTTCAGGTTTCACGCAGCGTTGGCAGATCAACACATGAGGCAATTTCGGTGGTATGCTCTCCCAAATTTCGTACACAATTCGTTTGGTAGGCTGTTCTAAATAAATACACATCAGGAAACTTAGGGTGGAAAGGTGCTTCAAATGTTGTGCACCTCAGAAAATGTTGGGTAGAAAGGTGTTTCAAATTTCATACAAATCCGGAAACCATGGGTAGTGCAGTGCCCCTATACCCCCTCTACAGGCTTTTGAGGGACATTTTTGTGAAATAACTCGGGCACCATTCCATTAGTCTCTGAAAATCAGGAATAGTCATGGAAGCACAGGTTTCTAACATTTGTCTCAGTACATAAAATTNACAAAAAAGAAANGGGGGGGATTGGTGCCGACCCTGGTTACCTGAGCAGGGCTAGACACTAAATATTTCTGCATCAGAATTCANCCAGATGTAAATAAGCTTGTCATGCGTTTTTCGAAAAGTGAAGACGAAACTAGTGGCAAAACCGATACTATCCTTAACAAGCAGTGATAGCGGTACAGCCGCTACTCCATTTCGCAAGGGGCTGTAGAAGCGTTCTTTTAAACTATCAATTCCCCCCTTTGTCCACAGAAACAAAAAATAAAGAAATTCTTGGGGCTAAATTTAATTTTCTATACATCCCATGGTCTAAATTAAAAATAAGTTGTAACAAGCCCCCTTTCAAAGTACGAATATGTTCTGCGAGGAGACGCTGATCAGCATTCTTTACTTTTGTGAAATCTCAAATTATTGCTTTACAAACAATGGTGGTTTTCTTCCTACAGACTTTAAATTATCTGCTGGTACAAGATTGCTTGCAAGGATACCACAGGTATTTCCGGCCCCAATAGTAACTAGTATTTCTATACTCAAACGATTCTTTAATTGGTAGATATTTGCACAGATGTAGAAAAAACTGCAATCAATTTTATCTTAATTTTGGTATTTGTTTCATGCGAAAAGTGGTATCATTAATCTTTTATTTCGTGGTGTAAAGAATTATTTTCCCATTTTTTTCGTATGACAAAAGATTGATTTTGCATAGGCCTAGTCCATCTTTGTCGAATTTAAATTTTGTTTGATGTTTAGCAAGCACAGTTGTCTTCAAAATATAATTATATTCTCCCCGGTCACTTCTTTTCACTTTTACGTCGGGTAGCATTTGATGCTGGCAAGTAAGGTATTCATCTTAAGCATACGTTACACATTTTTCAGTTGTAGTTTAACGAAAACATATTCCAGTAGTTTGCCTGTAACTAACTTGTATGTAAGTTGAAAAGTCGCTCGCAACCAATTCTTCAAAAGGTAGCAACAAGAATCCGAAAACGCAAATGTCACTGCGTCGTATTTTTAAAAACTAAACTGTGGCATTGAAGCCATGTTTTGAAAACTATGCTTTTTAAAATTTGTTTCTACTCTTAAACAAAAAATGCGGCGCACATCAGCGATTAATTGCATGAACTTGAGGGCAAGAAAGTCATGTGATAAAATATACTGCGTACCAAGATTCTAAAATACTGTAGACTAGTTAACTTTAAANATATAGTCCTGTGAGGCTTTGATTACAATGATCGAGCAAAGGGTAAAGCAACGAAATTTTTTAACNAAAGCATTTTACTATTCAGGTCATGTTTTCATTTTCTAAAATTTATCACATCAAACTGTGTCTACAAAAGAACAATAGCTTTTTACATCAAGCACGAAACGTGCGATAAAGCATCAATAGCAAAGATTTTTAAAATGGTTTTTGAGCCCTGCTCAGGAAACTTTGAAAACGCTATACGAGTGAACAACTCATGGGTGTAGTGGAACTCAAAATTTGATTACGTCTTCCTGGGACACGTGACATCCGTCATTTCTGGACCAGACTATTTTTGACTTCCCGACGTCCATTTTTAATCACTTTCACAATAAAGTCGTATCTGCCCAGCGAAACATATACATCATACATATTTTACACACTGCACCCCCAAAAAGGGGATTTTGCAGAAAGGAATTTTTGCCTGTGCGTAGAAAACATAATGCACATGTTAGATCCGTTTTTTCTTCAAATTAAGTCATGGTGTAGGCAGGCCCGTAACCAGCTTGGGACACTAGGGGGAGCGAAGAGTTTTCTGAGAGGGACCCAATTTTTTAAACTATGTTGAATAGTTTAAAAATATGTCCAACACATTTTTCCAGGGGGGCGAAGAATTTTGAAGGGGAATTAGCTCCCCCGCGCCCCCTAGTTACGGGCCTGGATGTAGGTTGAAAGACTCTTTACATATAAGGTTTCGGTGGTCATATTCGGCCAAACACGTTTTGTACTTAAAACCACATTGAAATGTTAAGGTAGTGTGGTGCACAAAATTTGTTACACTTCAGGTAACCCTGGGTAGTATAGTAGGCCTATACATCCTATGTATAGGCTTTCAGGGACATTTTTGTAAAATAACTCTGGCACCATTCCACTTGTCTCTGAAAATCAGTAAAAGTCATGGAAACACAGGTTTCCGATATTTTTCTAAGTATATAAAATCAACAAAAAAAAGCCCCTGGGTGATTTTCCTGAGCATGGTTGAAAGAGGCATTGCAATTTGGTTTAACAAACTTGATCAAAGTAAAGTACTGCAAAATTTTCTAAACCAAGAAAAGTTAAAAAAAACTACAGGTTACTCAGAAGGTTTATATGCAAAACACAAGTTTTGAACATGCAATCTTGCAAGCTTGTAACACTCTGTATTCCAAAACCACACTTGCATCCGTGCATAGCCGTAGTTTGTTGAAAAGGCCGCTGGAATTTTGGTTGTCAGAAACATGTTTCGAAACAATAACCCTATAAGTCTTCTTGAATACTAACGATAAATATAGCCTATGGTTTGTTATCGGTAATAATGCAGTATTTCTTACTATTTTCAAACCTCAACAAATCCTCTAGTCAGTTCTAAGTGGATCTGTAGTTCAACATTATCTGATTCTGAGTCATGACAAAACGAAAATGTAATGCAAGCGCCAATTAGATTAAACAAAAGTTATTTTTTTCGAAACCGGCACAAACGTACTGTAGTTCAGATAGTGAGTTGCCTAATACGGTGTTCTTAGTTCTGAAAAACGCCTAGCCTTGCTCTGAAAGTTCACAATCACTGTCCTAATTCGCCCGATTTTCACAAAGTTTTGCAGCACTAGAGATGCAGCCGCCCTCCTTGATCCCGTGTTAAATACCTGTGATAATCGCTGATGTATTCCAAAAAAGTTGTTGTCTTTTCAAAATCACATTTAAATAACTGCAAAATGAACAGTGCAAAGAAACCGCAAAACCGTAAAGACAGCTATCACTGCGTTGAAACAAAATCTTCCTCCCAAAATGTGTGGTAAAACCTGCAACACTTTGTAGGCCTTAGGAGTCCAGCGACCAGTCTAACCACGATTCTGTAAGTGTCCTTAGAGCTTAGACATTACCGGAGCAGGCGACTGCAAAGTGCAAACAAATTCTGTCGTTGGCAAATGTAGAGAGTACAAAATAAATGGCAAGGAGACTGATACAACGCATAACAACATCTTCTATCATCTTTCAGGGAAGCTTTCTGCAAGAAAAAGTTTTCATTTACCCTTTTAATATTAATAATGTGAAGTTCCTATCAATGAAATTAGGAAGTAAGCCTAAGCCTATGTATAAATGAAATGGAATTTTACGAAGATGTAAACAGCATTTTGGAGGAAACCTAGGAAGTTATTTGGCTTGTACCATGGAATTACACCCCAGTACATATCCTATGATCTCTACAAGCTTGTTTGCAAAGATGTGGTGAAATCCGTGTTGTAAAATATACCTGTCAACAAGGTGGGCCTTCTAACAAATCAACCGAAAAATGCAATCATGTATCTTTCCAGGTTCAGCTTGCTTGCTAACTTTTGCATCTTTCAGTACAGCACAGGTCAGAAAATAAATATAACTGAGCTACACTGAAAGCTATTCATCAGTATTCTCCAAACATTGCCCTGAGGAAGCCTACTTGAACAGGTGAGCGAAACGTCGGCTAAATAATAAAAAAGATCGCCAGATGAACGAACGTATCTGCTCGTCCATTTTTTTCAACAACCAAAAGTTCCTTGTTACATCACAATCGGAAATGAAACTTAAAATGTTGCTGTGATATGAAGTGAAAATGAAGTTGGCTTCGATATGTTGGAAAACCCGGTGAGTTAAAATTTGTTTTTGTACTTTTGTTTTCCGCAAAATCAAAATTTTTGTGCAAAGATGAGGACATATACTGTTTAATGTGCAAATTGGTGTAGTGAAGCAATCTCATCGTTTTGGCTTCAAGGATAAGTTTTAAACATGCCTTATAGCGCTGACTATAAGCTAGATAGCTCATCCTGTATTCGGGATATCGTGATAAATAAGTGTAGTTTTGTGAAGATGAGATAAGGAGTGGGGGAACAATCGATGCGAACTTGCGCAATAAAAAAGTGCAGGTACACACAAAAATTTTTCCAGTATCGGTGAATGCATTCATTTTCACTAGAGTGTGAAGAAAGATCTCACAAGCATCTTGTTTACCTACAAACATAGGTGGTTTTTCTAGGAACTGCACGTAAGTCAATGCAATGGTACATGGTGGGTCTTCATAAGGAAAAGTGGCGCTTTGTTCTTGTCTGCATCTGCAAATGTAGATAAATATGTTCGCAAAAATCTGTTCCACAATGCCACTGGTTCTACATGAATCTATGTCGAGAAACATAATGTGCATGGCCTTGCTAGAGTTTGACGTTAGGAACAAAACAGAGTTTAGAAAAATATCTCGTGATCACAAACTTTGCAATGGCAGTCATTCACCCCGTCCCTTGAATATTCAGGCATCAAGCTTAACAGCTTGAGCAACTCACTCACCCGCTCCATTACGGTTTACAACGCACAGAATTTTTTCAGAATTAGTTTCCTGTTTTTGGTCAAAGGAAAGTCCAGTCTCAGCTGCAAAGAAAACCAGTGTTTATGCTATGAGCAAGTCCATCTATTTTCACCCTCACCGAAAAGCAATTTCATTTGCACTTACACATTAGCTTCAATTTCTTACAAAGCTTGAGTTGAAGAGCAAAATAATGTAATTCATGTAAAAAAAAACTAGGAATACCTAATGTGCTTTATAATATTTAGCATAGCATTTTATTGCAATTTACGAATGTTTTTATGCAATATGTTGATGTTGCATCATTTTTCTTCGAACTCAATCGTGCATTTTTAGTTTCTTGCCCTGAGCCGATGTGTGACGTAGAGATTCAGCTTCAAACTTAAAATGTTAAAAAAGGCCATGTTATGTTACAAGTCAAGACATAAAAAACTTCGCGAGTGGCAGCTACTTGATGAAATTCAACACTGAGAGCAGAAATTTGAAAGCGTGTTTCAAAATTATTCTTTGTCTCGGATTTCTAAAGTTCACCGTACGATTTCCTGACATTGCCTGCAGGCCGTTACACCACTGATTCGTATTTTATGAAATACTGGGAAGAATATTACGCAAAACGGTGAGGTAGCAAATGAACTGCTGCAGAGCGTTGTTGTGTTCGACGCTCTTGTGCGCCAGCTTGCGTTGTTTGAAGAACGTGTCCAGACCACTCGTAGGTAGCAGAGGGGTGATGATGCGTTGAAACAGACGCGCTGTCAACGGATTCGTCTGAATCACGTAACGAAAGTGTCGCAGCAAAAGTAGACTCGACCAAGGTTAGTTGATCATCCTATTTTTTCTTTCAGGTTTCAACGGCTTTCCTTTCCACTTCGGCAGAAAAATGGCCTAGACAAGCAGTCGAGTGAAAGGAGCTTACACGTCTGCACACAAGCACATGAGGTAAATAAATGAATCCCCCATGGGACAATGGACTTGAAATTTGTCGCGTGGTTAGTAATTTCACGTCAATAACAGTGATTTTCCGATGCTGAATACCATTATTATATGACGACAGAGCATAAAAGCATTAGACGTAAAGGTTCAGTGCCATGGCCTGATGATAAGATGCCTCGGGAAACATAGGCGTAGCCAGAGGGGTGTCAGTGGACCATGGACCCCCACATTTTTAGTATATCTAGTATTTTGCGCTTTGAGAAGCGGTGTCCCAAGCAAAACTACTGTTGTTCGCCTAAAGCCAAACAATTCCCAAAAAAAATTTTGGTCTGCCTTCGCCACTGTCGGGAAATAAGGTTGTATGGTCCTTTATTGGATGACAAACAAAAAAGGGTCACCCAAGCTCCATTGGCCGCCCTTGTTGGAAGTTTAGGGAGTTTTAGCCACGGCTCTGTAGAAACTAAACATTAGACTTACACATGATATAATGTAATTCGTATTGCTGGTTACGTGGGAGTACCACTGGGTGAGATGGATTAGACAAAAGCGTCCCATGGACAAGCCTGATGATCTGAAACAGACTGAGGATGAGTGTTATCCGTATTCATAGTTACGGGAAATACTGTTCAGTGCTCTTGGCCATGAATGTGTTGTGGAACTAATTCAAAGCATGACGCTGCCCACCATAATTTTTACAGGGGCTTTTAAGTTTTATTGTTACCTCTGTTGATTTTCTGCTAACTATCGCTTTTACTGCGTATGCATCCATTGCAGAAACCAGTTTTTTCTGCGTCAAAAATGGACCGCTTCCGATCATTGCGAGGGAATGGTACAGAGTCTATGAGACGAGCCAGTTTCTCAGGCTCTGAAGCTCCTCGGGACCTTGATATGCGGCGGCGTCCGTCTCTCCCGGTGAGGGTGGAGCTAAATCATTTGTTTTTTCCTGTTTGTCCATAGTGATATACTGAGTATGACAAACAAGAATCGTTCGAGAACGTTGCATACCAAATTCTCTGGCTCTGGTTTTCGAAATATGTATTTAAAATTGTGGGCTGCGATGCCTGTGACCCTTTTAATGGCTCCAATAAGAAACGTGGTGTACTATGCTATCAATGAAAAACCAATACTGTCTGTCTGATATCATCTAGGCTGTGACCTGCTTGCATGAAATTCTTGTCGCTTGTGTTTTCAATACTTTTGAGAGACTTGCATTTGTTGCCCATGAGTTAAAAAGATCAACAAAGGTTTTTAAAGTGCTTAAATGAAGACGGCTTTTTAAAGTGAGGTAAGAAACATGCAATGCAAATTTCCAAACACGACAATTGCATTTAACTTACATAATCAAGTTTCTGGCAAAACAGTTTAAACGGGTGGCCTACCCTTTGCACAGCTGCGCAGTGAGTGGTTGCACATGAACGGCTATAAAGTATCAATATATTGTTTTGCGTTTATTAATAATTTCACATTTTGTTTTTTCACCAAATAAGAACAAACGAGAAAAGAGCGAAATTAAAACTACGAAACTTCAAACAACAGAATCCTTTATTATAAATACAATTTTTATTTTACCGAGTTCCTGAGATTTTGTGTTATGAACTTCATTCAATGGAGAATGTGTCCAACAGTTGATTGCAAGTTAAGATGAATTTTTTAGATATTGCACTATGTATGTCATTTCAACTAGGTGCAACTGGTCACAACAACAGCCATTAAGGAAATTAAAAGTTTGCCTCCAGACTGTGAAAACAGCAAACGCTTAACTTCCCTCTCGTTTCTACTCAGGACCATAACCAGGGGGCGCAGGGGGGAGAAGCCCCCCTGCAAAATTCTCGCCACTCCTGGAAAAATTTGTTGGACGTAGCTTGAAACTATTGGACATAGTTAAAAAAAATTGGGCCCTTCTCAGAAATTCTTCGCCCCGCCTGGTGTCCCAAGCTGGGTACGGGCCTATTTCTATTTCGCTCCTCCCACAGATCTTCAGCACTTATGGCTTTTCTTTGATCATCAACTAAGTTCAGAAATGACTAAATACGCTTTTCGGCACATGTGTGTAGTGTTGCCGCATCCATAAAGTTTTTNACGTTTTCCACGGATGTATTGCAATAACCATTATTCGTGATTTTCTTATTTTGTAGCTGGGGTACTGTCATATTACTTAAAGTTAGAACGGGTTAAAAACCGATTAAAATCGAATTTCAAACAACTTTTGCTGCCAATCTGTAAAGATTGCATGGTCAAACGAAGCCTGTCTGATACTCATCCTCAACTCTCAGTACAATGCTTATGAGGCCAAAGCACTACTGGAGCTATGTTTCGTGGTTTGTTTTTATCAAAACCAAAATTAATCTACTTTGAGCATGCGTTTATTGTTTTAGGATTTATTTTAAACCTAATTTAACTATAACTAAAAATTTTGAAGTTGCATTTGGAGCAGTTTGTTTGCGCATTGATTGACTGGTAGCCTTTTTGTTTCAGTTGAAAATGAAAAAAATGACGTTTGTAAAATTTGCTAAAGTGGACAAAAATAGCTAATGAGCATTCCAAGAAAAATTCATCACATTTTCTTTCAACTCCCCATCATTTCCAAAATCTGTAGTTTTCATTATAATATTGCTTTTTTCTCAAGCGCCTATCAGTTAACATCATAATTCACGTGTGCTTGTCGGCCGCCAAGAGCCTGCTTGCAAGAAAACAGCAGCAAATCTACATGTAATGCAATACACATCAATACGAATTCACCTATCTTTGATAGAAATTCTAAAGATTTTGTGCAATGATTTTTAGTAATGACTTAAAGTACTAAAAATATGCATTTTTCATCTTCGGTCAATTCATGCTTAGACTTTTCTAACAGTTTGATTTTTCATTAGTAGTATGCTAGGGCTAAATCTGCCGTCGTGCAAAAATGACCTAATTTTTTGATCAGCATTTGAAAACACTCTTGAAAATACTTTTAACAACAGGTAAGTTAAATATCCGAAAAGAAACGTATTTATCCTATTCTTGGAGTGCTACGAGGTCGTTATACAGTATCAGCGTCGGGAGGGAAAGTGCATTAACAATGCTTATTTTGTGGTTTGAGAAACACGTTACAAGAAAGTTTCAGTATTTCACTTTGCTCTTCTATTTTTGTTTTAAGAGATGAAAGAATAGTTTTAAAACATTTGCAGGTGAATCTGTTTGAGAAAAAGGATGATTCTCGGAAGCTGCATACCAGTTCAGCCTGCATTAGTTTAATAAAAGACTTTCATACAGCAAAACTGATACAAAACAATTCTACCAAGACAAAAAGAAAACAAGAATTTGACCCGTAAGAAAACTTTATTTATTTGTAAAGCGAGAAATTTTGCTTTTATTTTATCGCTATTTTCACATTTTTTAGTGATCTACTTGACTTGTACATTTTTACTCACGTTTCGCAGCTTGTTCTCAAATATGGGGTTCTCTTCAGAAGCAAAAAGAGTTGAACACCCAGCGAGGAACGCTATAAAATTCTTGATTGGTTATGTAAGCAAGCTTGCGGCATCCTTCGATATTGTTGTAAACATTTAAAAAATGTAACGAAAAAAGCTATCTTTGCATTTCAAAGATAAATTTGTAGGGTTCACGTATAACGCTAACTAATGATTGACAAATTTCATGGGGGTTAGTGGCAGTGGTGGAAGTAGAATAATTTTTTTACCGGAACGATCCAGTATTTGTCAATACCCTCCCAAAATTTCAGTCATAAATATCAATAAGCAATCAAGAGCAGGTCTACTTTTGGCCCACCCTGTATCGTACATTTTAAAAATACAAAACACGTACGGTACATTCTGAAAACCACCATCTCAAAATCAACCAAAAAGCG
>JGI24021J15306_10009568_pt1 | contig 11997 bp, 3 predicted proteins | sample Ectturendosymbi1_FD_15306 | JGI IMG/M metagenome (IMG submission 15306)
CATCAAAAGTCGTAACATTGCTCAAAGCAAAACCAAGTTAGTACAATTTGGATAAGGGTGGCGGAACAAAACTTGCGGTTGGGGGTCCGTTGAAGGCTTACAGCCTACGTCACAGTTGATTGATTGTGCGACGTCACTGGCGATCATTCAACCTTGGAAAGACACTTTTGCATAACTTCCAAAGAGACGAGTGGTGTGGAAGTGCCGTGAAATGCACCATATTGTAGATTTTTTCATATTTTTTCGGTACCACTAGCTCCAAAAGATACACGGTTTTCTTTAACGCAAGCCTGCGATAAAAAAACTCAACTTTTCCAAACAAGATTAGTACCAATTTTAGTATATCCTGTTCTTCAAATGGAAAAAAGACTCCAAAATCGTTGTCATCATATCCGTTCGTAAGAGATAAGATTCTTATACTCTGGGCGCTAACCTCTTGTGCAAGTAATATGCATTCGGAACTATGCAACAATCTTAAGTCTTACTGCGCTCACACGACCATTCCGAGCTTCTTTACTGCACACAGATGGTTGATAGGCTTACCTTATGGACAAGGTCAGGCACGCAGCAGAAATTATAAGATGACACATTCTATAACGAAAAAGTAAAAATGCAGTAAAATAGTGTGGGGTCTTTTGTATCTCTCACTCCTTGAAAATGATGGGGTTTCCGGACCCTCCAGACCCTTCTTGTTCCGCCGGCAAGATTTGGATTACTTCTCACTGTAATTCGTGACTGAGACCTTTACAATATTGACCCGCAGCGAAAAATTTGTTTTGTCTTTGACCAAACAATGCTTAATGCTAATCCAAACACTTGCGGATCGGAAGTTGAAAGGCAAACGAAACTCCTGGAAATTTTTGACATAATAAATTGCAGTTCAGTAGCCAAACATGTTTTTTAATAAATCGTTGAATTTGGAAGCAATCATCTATTGAAAGAACAAAGAAAAGTTGGAAACATTAATGTTGCACTAAAACAACGTTTTACCTAGCAAATATACCAAGAACTTCTCAATTTTTAGACAGACGCAACGGTTTTGTTGGAAATCAACGAGAGCTGCGAATGTTCTACCTTTTTCTTTCAAATATAGCCCAGACAAAAAAGCCCAGCATAGAAAGTGGCGCAAACGCAACAAAAAGAGAAAGGCTTCTACCTTGAACGCCGGCCTCGAGATTCTTTAACGCGCCGCTTTTTTACGAAATAAATTGCCACCAGAACAAGACTAATCAAACCCACTAAACAGAAACGCGCCGCTTTTTTACGAAATAAATTGCCACCAGAACAAGACTAATCAAACCCACTAAACAGACAAACCCCATCAAGCCGTAAACAATATAAATTCTCGATCTTCCACGTGTAGGACTTGGTCTTCGTAGGATCGGCGGAGCCTTCACCTGAAGCCATTTTGAAACCGAAGAATTCCCGAACCTGTTTTCGGCCAAGCACGTGTATTCACCGCTGTCATCACACGTCACATTTTCCAATTTCAGAGTTTCCACACTTTCGGATGTTTCGCTCAGCGTCACTGCTGTCATCAGCGTTTCCTGCATCGCGCCAGCGTCTGGAGTGACCCGTGATTGGTTCGCTGATTGCCGTTTGATCCGCAGAGTCACAGGAAGCCAACGACTGTGGACGATGCACGTAAAGCTCACTGCGTCACCCACTTCGGCGTTTGCGTCTTCTCCCACGTAGAAATGGACAATAGGTTTGAGGGCGTCCGCGTCCACGACAATCAGTTCAAACGTGTTGTTGACGGAACCGAACTGATTGCTGACCACGCACGAGTATACTCCACTGTCTGACAATATGGCAGAAGGAATAATCAGGGCCTGTCGATGATAACGAAGCAGATAACGGCCTATTCGCTGACCTCCGCCAGTTTTCTGAGTGTCTTCGCCCTTTCGATGACTCCGCGGTTTCCTTATACGCGCACCATCCTTGTACCATCGTACTGTCAATGGTTCTGCTCCTTCCGCAAAGCATTCGAAAGTGACATTGCTTCCAGAAATTTCTGCGCGCCGTTGTTTTGCAGTGTTTTCCTCGTCACACCATTCCGGGACACCCGTTTCACCAACGCTGTCTGTTCCAGCCTCCGTGGGCAAGGCGGTGCTTAGGGTTGGGTCATTCCCGCTCACGGGGTCAGCGACTACTGTTCGGTAAACAATGGCTTTCATAACCATTGAACAACATGCCAGCAGGAAAACCTTCAGAGCCATGTTTGCCACTTCTACGTTTATCCACATACGACAGAGCACTACAGAAAAAGCAGTTTTGTGAAATAACCCGCTGTTCGAACGGCAACCGGCTAATTATCATGAAACTATTGATCTCCTCAATACACCTACAACCAGGGTTGCGGAGAGTCGGAGTTGGATTTTTTTATCCGAATCTGTCAGACCAATTGAATCATTTTCTACATCGTACTCCTAATTTAGGAGTCCTAACTCGTGACTGTTGAAATGGTAAATTTTTTTTCAAACTTCTATTGAAACAGAGATTCTTGCAGTGCACCACGATTCTGCGTAATTGGAAAACCAACAATAGCTGCAAACATACTGCCCCGTAGTTTCGTAATGCGAATGAATTTGTTGCTTTAGTAAAGTCAGTAATACAATGCGAGTAGCAAGCAGTAGCTACTATTGTTATTACAAGCTAAAATATATCCCAAGGATATTTGTGTTTATTTTATGATCAGAAAATTAAAAATTGATAAAATATAGGATAGTTCTATATCTACCTACTGGCTCTCGCCATATACGACTTACGATGATTTCTTGAATGTAGTTCATATGTTAATGTTGTGATTGTTTAATTCATTCACGTTATAGTAGCTACCAGGGCCGGATTTAACAGATCTGAGGCCCTAGGCAAATCCACTTGTGAGGCCCCCTCTCCCATTGTTTCGAGGAAAAAATGGAAAGCGTTAATCAATTTGCGAAAATCCGAAAATGACGCCCTGAAAGTACCGCCATTAAAAAATTCTAAATCATTACTGGAGTGCCCACGATCACTGCGCTTGTTGCTGTCTTTGACGCAAAAGCTTTCAGTTGCACGGATTTGTTGAAATCCTACATAGCTGGTGAGAACAGGATTTTAACTGCTACAGGCAAACCAACCGAAATCGCCACAATTGAAATATTTTACAAAACACATAGTCAACATTTTTTAGAAGAATCACATCTGTTTTTTTCTTATCTGTGTTAAAAAAAACAAACACACTGCACCGCACCTATGTAGTATGTCTGGCGGCTTAATTCTTTAAAGCACAACGTGAGGGCCACGTTGCAATTCGCTTACCACAGCCGTAAAAATCTCACACACACGAGCAAAACACGTCAAGCAAAACGCACTCAAATGGTTGTAACTGTTAGGTTCACGTTCGCATATTTCCTACTTTTTCAGACTGGTAAGAATCGAACGCAACTAAACTGTCGCGTGAATAGATGTGAAGTCTGAAAACTAGAACCGTCGCCAGAAAGTCTTGAATAGGGGATTTTAATTGGTGCAAGGGGAATTGACATTCTGAAAATTTGATAAAATCTTTACTGATATATAGTTTTTCGTATTTACGTTTGTAAGGGCTGAGCTCACCAGTGCCCACCACGACTGGACGACTGGTTTAACGGCGACAGGACAGGCTTAAATTTCGCTTATGCTGTTATTATTGAAATAGGTTTAAGAAATTAAAACCGACAATCAGCGATTCAAGTAAGGCTTAACATAACACAGTAGACTGTTGAAAAGGTTTTGTCATTCCTTCTTCATAACAAAATTATCTAAGAATTCATTACAATTTGTTTGCCTAAGTTTGTCACTTTTAATGTATCGAATGCTTAGTGTGGACAACCTATCCTGTAACATTGCGACCCTTCAATTCATTTTTAATTCCTTTGAATCTTGAAAAGGACCTTCAGCCTGAGCAGTTAGTGACCATCAAGCTAAGAAATAAGGCTTCGCGTTGGAAGAGTTCTGCGGTTGCCAGTTGGCAAAGTAGCTTTTGCTTGCTATTCAAGCTCATCAGGATCTCTGATTTGCTTAGCATGGAAGCAGTACAACTTGCGCAAGTACTTAATAGCAATCTGATTTCTGAATGACTTTACTGAAGAAAATTCATATGCAAAAGAATCCCATGTAACAATACCAATCGAGCTTTACGCGATACAAACGCTGACAAAATTACTGCATTGCTGTCACCTAAGAAACAATTATGCTTTTATTGTAGGATCCTGCTGGTAGCTCTTTTCATAGCTCTTATCTGCAGCACAACTTTAAGCTTTGATCAGATGCATTAAGCTTTGAGCCAGGGAGAAACTTGGCTGAAGGGAGCCCACTGGTTAAAACTCAAAAAATAGTGAAGAAACAATAGCAAATTCGGTACTGAACGGCTATACAAAAACCCAAAATCACTGGAAACAAACCGAAAAACGCAAAAAAAACAACAATCTACTGAAATCAAAAGAATAGCAAATACCAAATACAAGCTAGGTATGGGCCCATGCAGTTTTTACATTTCGTTTGGCAGGGGGCACTGCGGTTCGCACCCCTGCCACCCGTCAGTGATGCCACTGATCAAGTGCATTTCAAACATAAACATCGACAAGTTCTTTTGACAGAGTCAAACGTAACAATCGGTACGATTCAGCAAACGCAGGACGCAGCCAGTGTGCTTCGAATATATCGACACAATAGACGGCATGTGGCTTGACCAACGGTCATACTGAGATTCATGGAAACTTGTTGGAAGACTCTGGCGTTATCACCACCAAAGTTGAATAAAACTAAATTTCGTGAGTAATAATTAAGACACAAATTTTTGACAAAGTTTAATCTAAATGATCATATACCGGCCATTGACTCTATGCGTACCACAGTTTGTTGGAGAGGCCCCCTTGGATCTTGAGGCCCTAGGCTTAAGCCTGTATAGCCTATAGGTAAATCCGGCACTGGTAGCTACTCATAGTAAACAGAAGGAATGTTTATGATTAGTAAATGTTTTTAAAATAAATGCTATATTCAAAAGGTTAACTTAAGCGACAAATAACAAAATGCTTATTTGTAAAATAATTCTAGCTCGCTTCTTTTCCATTGTTGAAAGCCAGATAAGGAGTGGGAAATTTGGGAAAGGTCGGAAAAATTTGGAAGCTAGAAGTCGGAGTCGGACATTTTACCTCTGACTCCGCAACCTTGCCTCTACACACAGAAAATTTCAAACACTACGCCAATATTGTGTCATTCCTAGTCTTGGTTTTGCAAATCAGAACTCGTCCATCAGAACACCTTCAGTAAGTCTATGCGACTGTTTCTCACTGACTACAGGTAAAAAACTTGTCTATTTACAAAGAATACCATTGCTTTCATGATCATAATAAATGCTGCGGTTTTTCTGCCTAGAGTACGAAACCACGTTATGGAACGCCTTGTTTAGAGCATGTAACAACTTTAACAGGTTAGATCCACTCCATGTCGAGACAACAGAGTCTCTGAACCTTGCAGTGTGTTTCGACCTCACAGTTTTCATCTTCAATTTGTTTGATATGAATCTTTCAATTTGTTTGATATGAATTCAACCGCAATCTTTCAATTTGTTTGATATGAATTCAACCGCATCTTTCTTCAACTCTCAACAAAATTTGTGAATCTTACGTTTCCTGCTGGCTGATGAGACAGCTGCAATAATTCAGCAAAATTCTGTGTAAGTGTCGAACGATGCAAGTTTGCTGAAGCGCTTTCTGTACAAAGCTATTGAGGTTACAGTTACAATTTCATACCTTCAAAACGCATGCCTTCTCTTTCGGTTAATAGACAAAAATCGCGTAATAATCAAGAAGCAGGATTTTCAGAGGTGGCAATGTTCATAAATTTCTGTTTGTTGTCTTTACTCTGCATAAATCACCATGCATGCTTGTATTATTTTAGTTTCAAGGCAAAGAGATTCAATTTGAGGTGCGCAGTGCTTCAAATTGAATGATACTTTGCATGAAGTTTTAAATGCAGTGTTTTTGTGTCATTGATTGTGTGCAAGAAATGGGTAGAATTGTTAACATCGGATGACACAAAACCGTAACTCCCTTGACTTTTCCGTCGGGTTTAACGATGGCGGATAACAAAAATCTACTTGAGATGAAAAAAATCTACGCAAGTGCCAAACACTACATTTAACACATCACTGCTTGCCGACATTTTTACAACACCCTTCTGATCTTCCACTACAATCACCAACAGGGCCGGCCGTAGGCCGATGCAACCGATGCGGCTGCCATGGGCCCCGCGCCATGGTAGGTGGGTAGGTTGTTTATTTCTGCCAGATACTCCTTGCGCATGAGAATTGTAGAAAGGCTTATAAACCTCAGCTAATAATTATGTCGTTTGAGTTAACGATGAATTTCTTCTAATTGCTATCGAATTTCTTCTAAGTCAGCTATGTCCAACCCGCGGCCCGCATGTGGCCCAGTCGAAGGGTTTGTGAGGCCCAGTTTAGGTTTTCGCTGTAGTTAAAGTATCTCGTGTGCTGACAACCTGTCCTTATTTTGACAATCTTGAGTTTGACATTTTTGATGCAGGTGGTCTTCAGTGCCACTTTATCACGTCTGTTACCATTGCATTTAAGATTCGAACGCTTTCAGTACATTGGCTTAAGGTAAGCTAAATTTCGTTTGCTAAGATCAAAGTAAGCCATTCACTGTGCGGCCCTTACTAACATGTCATTCAATGTGCGGCCCTGGTTAAGAGAGTGACATAATTTTTGGCTCAGTAAGTCATTTGGGTTGGACAGAGCTGCTCTAAGTATTTCGGGAGGATGCATGGGTTGCTCTCTTGTAAAGTCTGTTCGTTTCTTTTATTGCGTCATAAAAAGGGCTGTGGAGTCGGTAATCAAATTTCAAGCTTCGGCTCCAGTACTGTTTGGTCCAAAAAACAGAAAAAAACATTTTATTATTTTTATAACTCGCTTGAACCGGAACCCAAATTCCAGGCTCCGGCTCCGAAAAATGTTTGGTTCCGGCTCCAGGTATCCAAAATTGCTTGGGCTCCGGCTCCACTGGTCATAAAGCGGATAGTTGATCATGCGCCAAGACGTTCCNTTTATGCAAGAACGCTTTTGCAGGGCCCCACTCAGTGGCATGTGCAGAAAATTTTGAAGGGAAGCATCAAGTCATAATGATAGAAATTGGTGATGTGAAAGAACGAGGCCCGAAAAGGCTACGCCAAACTAGGGAGGTCTGGGACATTCCACAGTTTCACCTCTCCAGTAGAGACTGCAATGGACAACGCCGGAACACTCAATAATAAAATCTAAGAATTACTACAAAATAAACAAGAATTGTCTGTCTGTCTGTCTACACGTAACGAGTGTAATACCTCCAGAGAGGAGGTATTGGGTGTAGTGCGAGTGCACATCCAGAGCTAAAAAGTTTGCAGTAGTAGCAAAAGATTTTATTTGCCATGCCAACTGCCAAGTGTATTAACCAGGGATGACCTACCGCTTCACCGTTTGGCAATACTCTTTTGCGATGAAACTTAGAAAACCGTGTCCCATCACTCTTGTTTCTGGGGAAAACTTCTGTTGTGATTGTAAGCAGACCTCTTTGGGCTAAATAGCCACTAATATTCCGACTCACGACACCTGAACATGCAGTAGAATCGTTTGTTAATCCAATGGTTCCAAATTTTTTTTGAATTTTCGTGCTTGCAAGCCTCATCAGATGTACCAACAGACGAGCTTTCTTCTTTGTCAGACTCAACAATTTCGAAATGACTTATCTCACGTCCCGTACGCAAACTTCCATTTTGACTACCTGGCATAATATCAACAGGCTGACTGCCTAGTGCCTACGTCTCCGCCATCTTTACTGTGGTGTGGCTCTTCTATAGAGCCTTTTCTGAGGTAGTTTCCTTAAAATGCTTGCCCAACGCACCGTTCTCCTTTTGTGCTTAGACCTTTTTTGCCTTAACTTTAGCCCCTTTCAGACTGCCACTTGATATTTTCGGCCTATGTCTCTTGGCCTTTGACTTACGGTAGTTAGCTTAGTTACACAAACAACGTATTCTTAAATAAATAGTCCACATTTGACTATCACAACCAGTGAACAAAACACCAATATAACGCCTGCCTATCATTACGTACTTGACATTAGGATAGTGGTTTATTAACAGAGCACCGGTTTAAAAAGCGCAAACCGCTCATTAGAGCAGGTTTTGAATATCCCACAAAGTTAAATTTTATGTTCTTACACGAAAGAAATATATGAAGTAATTTCACATTTCTCAATAAATATAAACCTACACTTTAGAAATTTTTCAAAATAGCCAAGTACTATGGTAGCCTTCAAAACTTTCACAATAGTCATTCCAACTTTGTACCTTTTCAGACTTTTCACAACTTTCAATTTGTTAGGCTATATCTCAGAAACTACGACGCCAACCTGTGTGAGATTGATGCTATAATCCTTATTTCGGTAATATTTCATGATGCGACTTGTACCACAAGAACATCATGTGGCTTGCTTCGCTAACTGTCACTTCTGTTATTTTGCAAATGGCTTAATTGTAATATTTGTTCAAGAAATTTTGTGCTACTTTTTAAGGAATCGTTATTTTTTGCATACCTGTAATCAGGGACGGATCCAGCCAGTAAGGTTAGGGGTGCGATACCAGCAATATTTGGTAGTCAAATCTCATAACGGCTTCGCTACTGTAAGAGAGATGAAGTGTACTTCACAACACTGCTGAGACAAAACAATGGACGATAAAATGGCCTTATATCGTGAATGTTGTTTTCCGAATTATATAAAATCATGGTGAATAAAGTTACTTTCGTAGGTTTCACCCCTGGATCCCCCTGGCTTTAATAGTTATTCAGTTGGCTCAATTAAAATTAGCTTTACTTCAAACGTTTTTGCCAATCTCAGCCTCACCAGATCTCTACGCAAGGGATATTGAATAAGATTGACTAAATAGCACACATTTGGAATTTGAATGAGATTTAACCTTTAGAAGACAAGTAGCCAGTGACTGTTAAAACAACAGCAATGTATTGGACGGTCTCTTGCAGCAACTATTAAGACTCGACCTACCAGGTATGAAACACTTGTAATTGAAATAGAAAACAGCTTCAAAACTTAATCTCTCCCTACGTAACTGCTATTGAAAAAACTAGGCTACACTTTACCCAAAAACAATGGCCATTGTTACAAATAAAGAACGAATTATGATGACTAAGGGCGTTGAAAATCGCGCAGTCCACTTTAGCTTTCGCTGGCAAAGACCAAAAACGAAAAAAGTACTTGCCCGCTTAAAAATACTGTGGGTCCCGCGCCGGCACTAAACAAGCAGCTTCGATAAAAAGCGCGAGTTTGCAAAAGTTCTTAGGCGAAGCGCGGGTCCCGATTGGAAGCAATCGGTCCAGTGCGCTAAAGGCCGGCCCTGAGCGCCAGTTGCAGTAAATGTTTTCAAACAACCTTATCGACTCCGCAAAGTTTTGCCCACCAAGCACTGTGATGTCGCTGCAAATTCACTAGATGTAAAAAGCCAATTTCGTCTTTTCAGCTTTTGCCGTCACCGCCTAAATTCACACTTGATCAGCAACGTCGCACGTTACAAAGCCGAACACCAAACAAGTGAAGAGAGCTGAAGCGCTTTCAAGTAGATTTTGAAGGGCCGCAGATACCGGAAAACTCGTTCAGACTGTGAGATAACAATCACCAGTGTCTGCTCGCTACATTAATCACTTTTATAACGTCCAGAAGAACCTCGCGATTGCACGATTTTCAACGAACTTTCAAGGGCCACTGGTTGTTTATGTAATTAATCCAAAACAATGTATTGACTTACTGCATTAAACTTTGTTTATGTCAACTTCCTAACTGGTTACATACTAATTTGTTTTTTTATCTACTTTAGTGAGAGAGGGCAAAACTCAAGATTCTATTTAAATAAGAGCTGAAGATACCTGCTCAGCAAGCGAAATGTGTGCGCCTATGGTACTCGGTAAACATAGTGTCTGCTTCATTTTTGTGGAAGGACTCCTGTCGATAGATATTATTTCCATGAGATGGAATGAAAATGACACATTACCTTGCATGCTTGCCACACTTGCACGGCAAAGTTCTGCTGCCACTAGCGAACCATGTCAATAATATTCTTCATGATACCACGCTATTGAAAGGTAATAAGATGACCTGAAATGGGAAAATCCATAATGTGGGCGAAAAGATGATGCAACGTAACACTCATGTTTAAGTCCAATCAGATACAGGCGGTGTGATGTTAAAAATTTGCTATCGAGTTTGCACAAGAAAACTGAACAACGACAATTAAATAAAAATATGAGGAACCTAAGAGTATCTGTTCAAAAACATTATCTTTCTATCCCTTATCGTACGCACGATATCTACAAGCAAAATCTTGAGGCTACAGGTTAACAGATGATAACTTTACTTGTACGAAGATGATTGAACAGCAATGCACTCAACCAGTGGCGTAACTAGATGTTTAAGCCAGGGGGAAACTAAGCCAAAGGGGGCCACTAACCAAAACTCAGAAAAAACGTTAGGAAATGATAGTGAATCTCTGCATGTCGTGGATGTCCATAGCTAAGGAAACGAAAACATCCCGGAAAACGCACAAAGATAACAACCTAAAGAACACTAAATATAAAAATGTCACCTAACGGGGGTCCAGTTTTTACATTTAGCTTGCCAGGAGGGGAGGCTCTCCCCCTTGCCCCCTGTCAGTTACGCCACTACACTTAACTACTGATTGACGACAGTGCAAATTATAATTTTCTGCGCTGTTGTTCACAAGGATACGAATCATTCATGTTTTGCGAGCTATGTTTTTTGACTGCTCTTTATTTGACTGTACGTTGAAGACAGCAAAAATAAACTGCATTCCACTAAAATGACAAAAACTGACATTTTTCCAATGTTTGTTGTCTGTCAAGGAGCCGAGTAGGCACCATCGACCACAGCTGTGTTTTGTTCCGGTTGCAATCTTCATTTTCGACACTGAAGCTTGTATTTTGTTAAATCAACTCCTGAACAAGACTTGCACAGTTTAGGGTTTTTCGTGTACTATAGAGCAAGTTTCGGTTGTGAAGCACTAAAACCTTATTTTATATACGACCGATACAGGAAGCGACATAATCCTACATGAGAGAAGACAAATGTCAAGTTATATGAGGCTGTGTACAGCAATCGGATAGTTGCGGTGTTCAACTGTAGACGTCACTGCAGCACTTCAGTTGATTGATAACGCACACAAACAACTCAGCAACTGAACGAAGCTATGAATATCAGTACATTAGTCAAGTATTCGTGGATTGTCTGCTACACGTACGCCGGATCACAAAAAAGGGCCAAAATAGGAAGTGCACTACTACGTGAAAAATCTCAATTGTCAACCGCGCATGTCCGCACTGCAGAAATGTGTCTTGTTCCTTTGATTTAATTCTAAAGCGTTCCCGCTAGCTAGATTAAACTGACAATGGCAAGAAAGATTGTGCAGTGGCCAAATGCCGGGATAATTATATAAACTCTGTAGAAAATCATTCAGTCTGACAAAACTGCTTTTGAACTATGCTTGCAAGCTAAAACTTTGACGCAAGGTTGAAAACGAGAAATCTCACGTAAGGAGCAACAGCAAATGCTAAACTCTCTGAAAACCTGGGGATAACTAAAAGCGTTGTCATTGAAAACCAAGCGTGTTTTTGAGTGTGAAGTTCACTCCTTATAAAAATTCTTAACATTTGCAGTCTTCTATCCGGAAGCATTTCATAACTCGCAGCTTAAGGTAAGTGTTTTCAATGCAAAACCTACGTTCAAGTGCGATCACACTCCGTCACTTAATTTTCAAAGCACGCTTTTCCTCACTAACTACTGCAAATATTATGGCTAATATTGTATTGTATTGTATTGAGTAACGTCGTCACTCCCACACGCAAGTCGCTTGCATTTAAGCATGCATCGCAGTAACATGAAATACGCAAATACATGAAGG
>JGI24021J15306_10009574_pt1 | contig 11991 bp, 8 predicted proteins | sample Ectturendosymbi1_FD_15306 | JGI IMG/M metagenome (IMG submission 15306)
GTAAATGTGTAATGTAACACACTATGCTGCTTGTTGAAAGGACATTAAAAGCTCTGAAGGCAATGATCGTTTCAAACTAAATACGTTTTGGTTGTCTTTTCTATGCAATGCTAATACGTACCAGTAGGCTAACTAGATTTCATACAACAGTATAACATGACTTTCGCAAAAATGACGTGCCATTCAGCTTTACTTTTTACTGAAGCATTAGGGTCTACTNTTGACACACTCTTTAAGATGTTAATTCCAGGTAGGCTGAACGCTTCTNTGACAAGGAAAACACAACTTTGATGCAATTGTGCACTACTTATTTTTCTTATAACACTGACAGTAAATCACCTGATTTTCGCATNTGAGGGAAATGCATGACCACAACTTTTTCCANGTTTATCCCAAAAAATGAAATTTCCCTAAAAAAGCCCTGGATTCCTGAAATCCCTAGATTTTCCCCAAAAGATNTTGAAATTCCCAATCTAGGGACAAATTCCCCAAAAGTGGGAACACTGTTCTCGACTTAATGCAAATGCCACGGAATAAATTTGCATGCAAGTTTCAAGGAACATTGTAAATGGGCCAAAAAGTAATAAATAAGTTTTGGTGGGAATCTGGGTTATCGTCTGCATCCAGAAACCATCTCACCACTTTTTGCAGACCTTTCGTCCACTACGCATGTTTAAGATAGTGTTCCGCTATAGTTGACTATATCCGGAACAATTGTCTTCATTTTGTCTGCAATGGTTGAACAGCGCAAGTGCTGACCGCATTGACTACATCACCAGTTTCTGTGACATGATAAAACTGTTGCACGAGCTCAAAAACAGCAGTTGTTAACACGGAAGCATTCAGGCATTTGATAACGCCTCAGAGCGGAAAAAGGAAAACTAAAAATTTGCTGGACTTCTATACATAACAAATAATCGAAAGTTTTCTTGCGTACTTTACGCGCATTCTCAATTCTTGTGTAGTTTAGCAGGATTGGATCTTGCAAACCGGGGTGTGCGTAAGACAGTCCAGCCGCACACTTTCATGTTCGACTGCTCGTATTTGACCAGACATTAGCGCAGCTTGATTTTACAGTTGTAAATTGCTCTGACGCAGTGATTTGTGTTTTACTCCCCTGTTATGATGCGCAGCCTGATATTTTCGCAATCGCGAACTTCTGTGTCGTAGCGTTGAGTTTATTTTCCTCCGATATCGTAACCTGGAGCGCTGATAGTTTTCATTCAGTGCAATTATGACACTTGAATTAAGGGCAGTGCGTGCAGAAGAATATGCATGTTGTGTCAAAAAATTTCGCGAAAACGTTGGTTTAGAAACATGAATATGACGTCAAATTGTGACGTCACAAACAGCGCACACCAAATACAAACGACCACCAAATGCCACTGAATGAAACCCCCCCATGAAAATTTTCTGCGCACGCCACTGAGTGCAAGAGTGACGCCCATAGATGTTTCGCGTATCTTGCTCTGTGCTTTTGGTACCAGGTCCAGTCGTGCATAGATAACACTGATCGATGGGTGGTGACTTTCGTGCAAAGTGCAGTGTGCTTGTATACTGTGATGACCACCATGGGATTGCCTCATCTACAATTGACAAAACGTGACAGAGTGATTTGTTGTTTGTTTTGTCTCGAGCACTCTTCGATCGCTCAGTTGGCACATCAGTGAACTGTAGAGGTATTCTCGGAAATACATAGGTCGCTGGTACCACTCCGGCTCGACCGGAATTTCAATTTTCATATGGAACGGAGGCATTTTTTGGCATATTCTTGTTTCGGCCCCACTTGAACTAACAGATCTGTTTTCATGGGACAACTCTTTTTTTTGGCAACGGTTTTGTGTTTGAACTGATAATTAATCGACTGCAGCTTGCTTTAGAGACGGTATGTCTTGACATCCGGAAGTTGCAAGTTCAAACCTTTCTTTGTAAAGCTTATGGCTTTCTGTTGACAATACATGAAGTTGTATTGTTCCTTCAACGACACAGCTATACCTGGAAACGAGACAGCATGGGGCACCAGCAACAAGCTCCTAGTTATCCTGTGCATTTACCCAAGCCCGTTCTGTTTTCTGCATAACACATGTCGTATTTTATGCACGAAAACTACATTCCGTTGCTTGTCACCAATCATTTAACCTGGTTGCTGAAACGTTTGCAACCAGGTTTTCCAGACGTAACAAACTCTCCATTGCTGATTGCGCTAATGTTTGTCAGGCACTGTCACTAAGAACGTCAACTGCGGTTTGCAAGCAGAAAATATCGCGCAGATGTTGATTGATTGACCACACATCGCGTTCTGTCTGAGGTGCTTGTCATGTGAGAGCCGGCATCCGGATTATCATTTCCACTGCACAGAAAGCACGAAATTTTCAATTGCTTTTTTTTCTCCTGAACATCCTCCGATAGCTCCGTTAGTAGAGCGCCGGAATGTAGAGGTAATCTCAGAAATCCTTAGGTCGCTGGTTCGACACCGACTCTAAGGATTCTTTCCGTTGGAACATCGCAAAGTACTGTATTTGATATCACCATTTTTAATTCTACACCATTTTTTTATTTTTGCTCTTGCTTGTGGTCATGTGAATTTCGAATTTGTTTCACAGAACCCTTTTTTGTGTGACAACAGTATTCTGTTGGTTTGAGAATGGGCTTAGTCCTGTACTTTCGAAGCTGCACTTTCAAATCACTATTTTTATATGTTGCTACAGTAGAACTCGTCTAATTCGTCATCGTTTAATTCGTCAATTCGCTTAATTCGTCACTTTTTCGTCGGTCCCGGCAGAATCCCCATCTTTTGTGTACATTTCCGTTCGTCTAATTCGTCACTTCTTTCTACCCTGAGAAGCGTTTTGTTCGTCTAACTCGTCATTTGCAGTTTCGCTTTAGATGTCTAAGCAGCTAGTACGTGTGGGAATTCAAACGAATTAAGGATCTTTATCTGAGAATTGTTGCACCTTGCAAGTTGTTTATCGAATTTATACACGAGGTGCGAAGCGCGATCCGACTCCCCGTTGAGAGAACGCGGAAAAGTTTATTAAAGATTTAAAAGGTGCTTGATTAAATGGCATGCGCTTACGAGTCCAGATAGAGCAGAGGAATTAATTGTTGTATTCAACCACAACGTCATAAATTTGTATTTTACTGCAAATAGGAGCACTATGTTTGCATACGAGTTACTATGATAAAGTGTACGAGGTTCTATGAGAGAGTTTTCACCTGTTTGCGTAATTAGTCACTTCGGCTAATTCGTCACTTTTTTCTAATCCCCTTGAGGTGAGGAATTAGGCAAATTCTACTGTACATTTCTTCTGGTGACCAATCACAAAAGTAGTAGCAACTGTTCACTTTTTATATTGCTACCAATTGCTATCCTTTGTGTAAATGCCTACTTTCCCCCTCTCAGCCCGAGAGAGCATTGGAAGTGCTTGGAGGAATGTCTAAATGCAGGAGTCACATCCGTACATGTTAGATGTGCCTGGTTCGTAGGCTCTGTTTATTTCATATCAGTTTGTGTCGCGTAGGTATTAAATAGGTATGGTTTTAGTAACCATTTTGGTTTGTTCGCTTTGTGAGGGTCATGCTGTTGCAATATCTACAGTCGACAAAGCTTAACTGGGTAATTTGTTGTTTGTTTGCCCTCAAGTACCCTTCGATAGCTCAGTTGGTAGAGCGGTGGACTGTAGAGGTGATGTAACTTCAGACATCCATAGGTCGCTGGTTCGAATCCGGCTCGAAGGATTGAATATTTAATTTCCTTTTCGTCTTCCTTTTCCATTTCCTTTTCGTTCTGCATTATTTGTTGAGTTTTTTTTCTCCGTGTCTCAACGGAAAGCACAAACATTTGACTCACAACTGTTTTCGTTGTGTGATAACGGCCTAATGGACTTTAATTGGAGGGTTCTCCCTCTTCTCGGGAAGTTGCAGTATTATACACTGTCTCTTAAGTTGCTGCACTTCGGCTGGTGATCAATCAAAGCGGTATTAATAAAGTTTCAATTGTTATTTTGCCACCGATCGCCATCTTTCCGTAAATGTCATTATTATCTGCGTGACGTCATTTGCGACGTCACACTTGTGTCTCAATATCTGCATTGTTTTTGCTTGTGCGTATGACTTCACACAACGTACGCCTTGGTCTCTCTTTGATTGCTNCACTCCGCTTATTATCAAAATACAGTGGTACGTTTGCAACCAGAAAAAAGTGATGAAACTGCTGTAAANAATGTCTATAGTGGAAGAGTTGCTAAACGTCATGTGTGAATGTGGATGGGAGTGGCAAAAGTGGCCCACAGCGAAAAAGTTATACGAACGTTTCCTGTAGTTGTGACCTTATTAAGGTCATCTCTTCATTTTTAAAGTGTGGCTACTGCGTTTTCAATTTGAAAATGTGCACTTCAGTCCCCGGGGTCACATGCAAAAATTCGCCTTTTCACGAATGTTCGGTTCCTAGAACCAAAGCCATGTCATCCACTCATTTGTTCAGCCATCCAATCCAAATCCGAAACCTGACGCTGCGTTTGTAAGGAAAATTTCCACGGTACATGATTTGGAAGAAAGCTTTCATCGTTACTGCACATCGTCTCACAAGCACAACAAAGTTCATTGAACTCCCACAAAAATTTTGCAAGTTGTAATCAGCGTGGTTTGGAACTACATCAAAAAATAACTGCGAAACGCCTCGTTGTGCTGCGTAAAAGTGCAATTAAAAAACATTGATAAGCCATTTGGGACGATTTGAAATCCCTTCAATGACGATTAAAGCAGGGTGCTTGGTGAGCAGGTGTTGCTGATAAAAACTATTGTCAGAGTAAAGCGGAAAAAAGAGCAGCAACCGTTTAACCGAATGCAAAAGAACTACCAAAAACAACAAATCGATTAAAGCTCAATGAAAAATTTTGGTTGAGTGATTCAGAGCAGTCGCTCTTTCCCGCACAACCCAGGCAACAAATACGTAGCCCAAGCAAAGATATGTTTCAACCAACACGGTTAACAACGGTATAAGTTGGTATGCAGTCATTCTTCCGAATGCAAACCCATGTTTACAACGTCCGTTGTTAACTCACCGAAAAGTCTGAAATTGCCGATCCGTGCTGGCGTGCCCTTAACATTATTTGAGTTAAGAGTCCATCACCACTCATTAATGATTGTTATCATTCGTGACCGCTGGCGTTGTACAGTATAAATTACACGACATGCCATGTCGTGCTTCAAACGCAGCGCTTGCGGTCAAGTGAGGTTCTGACCGAGGCTACAAGGATTGTTATTGAAGTGCCTAGTGTGAGACGTGCGTCGAAATTAAACCAGATTACAATGACGCCACTTTCTTGTGAATGGCCTTGGGCGCAGTCTTTTAAACGTCAAGAAGAGCTAAGCGTCGCCGTCATCCATTCCTGTTCAAGCATAGCTTTGTTTTCCGATGGCCTTTAAATAAATTATTCCAGAAATAAGCCAGCCACGCGTGCGTAATGCAATGCCTATCGCCAAACGAGTACATGTGCAAAAACATATTTTTGGCGTCAGTGCGTCAAAATAGAACGTTTTTAGTTGCAATGCACAACGTTTGAGTTGAACATTTGAGAAATTCGTGCGCCTACCCATAGACATATCGAGCACTTTGTTCTCCTTTGTTTGGAAAAAACTTATTTCGGCTGCGATAAAGTATATTGTTGAAAGCTTTTTTTGTACTGAATTCGTGCAGGTATCTTATTTATTTTAGATGTGTGAAAGACTGTGCATGCGAACCCTTTGTTCACCAACTGGGCAATTTGTTCTGTACAACGTCAGCGATCATGAATAATGGCAATCATTACATGAGTGATGATGCCGGCCTCTTAACGCAAAGAATGTTAAGGGCACGCCAGCACGGATATTCGCAATTTCAGAATTTCCGGTGAGTTTGTCAAAAACGGACGTTAGAAACATGGGTTTGCATTCGCAAGGAAGACCACATACCAGCTTATGCGGTTGTTAATCGTGTTGGTTGACACACATCTTTGATTGTGCAAAGTATTTGTTGCTTGGGTTGTGCTGGAAAGAGCGACTGCTCTGAACCACTCAACCAAAATTTTTCATTGGGCTTTAATCGATTTCTTGTTTTCAGCAGTTCTTTTGCATTCGGTTAAACGGCTTCTGTTCTTTTTTCCACTTCAAACTGACAATAGTTTTTATCAGCAACACCTGCTCACCAAGCACCCTGCTACAATCGTCATTGAAGGCATAGCAGATCGTCTCATGCGGTTTATAAATTTTTTTTGTCTCAGTTTTGCGCTGCAAAGCGAGTTTTTCAGTGTTCTTTGGGTATAGACAACTTGTCATTTTTTCCTAGCAGTTCAATGACTTAAGATGAGAGCTAGTTCATAATAATAATTTATAGCGACCATTTTATTTGAAAATGTAATGGAAGATTTCTTGCATTATGTACGCATGTGGCATTCGTTTGCATTAATTTTTTTTAACATAAAGGTTTCTTATTCCTAGTCAAAACTTGGCCGCGAAGATTTGTCTGATTTGAGATTGGCCTTGTGTTTCTTGCCCTTGTGTTTAGCGGTGAATTCCGGTGGTATCGCATGATGAACCACAGACCCCTTTACTTGGTAAGCGTTTTAACCTTGCGAATGGTGCACATTTGTCTGGGAGAAAATCATTTTTTGACTTTTTTTGTAACCGGAAACCTCGGTCGGATGAATCGCTAAACCCTGCCACGAAATATCCTCTTCGTCGATCGAGCTGTGTCGCAGCTATATGTGCAGACACACGAAAATTTTTGCCAATGAAAACAGCACGGCGCCAGACCGGTTCATTGCCATTTATGTTTTGTAGGCTATAACATCGCGCTGACAAATTTCAAACATGCTTGCATTTCTGCCAAAGAAATCTATCTCGATTGCTGCCACAACCCGTGGAAGCTGTTGGCTATGCCTCGCCACTTATTTGCTGGTCCACTGTCTCGTTGTGGCAATTTCTGTGTAAGGTTGTTGCAACACTGTTGTGAATATAGCCACTTACACAGTTTTAGCATTATATTGTCAGCACGGTCATCACGTTGTTGTCACTGGGTGGACAAAGTGGAAAATATGTTGACCACCACAACATTTGGGGATTGTACTAGATACGGAGCTCTCAGATGACAAAGACATTCAGAGACAACTGCGATATCAATATTGTGCAGCAAACGAGCTGCGAGCTTCTTTTTCCCAATGTTCAAATGCAGAAAAAAATGCACTTTTTGTTCCTTCTGTACGTCCATATATGCATCACAGTTATCGGGTAATTTCAAGAAGGCATACATGCAGAGATTGCGTGTGCCTATGATTTTGGATGCAGAGCTCTATACAACATGCCCTGGAGAGCGAGTGTTAGTAGTAATCAGATTCAATGCAACATTCCTACCTTTGAGGCCTTATTGAGAAAAAAATGTGTACCTGTTCCTTGAACGATGTAGAAATTCAATCAACGTATGGTTGCGCCCTTTTATGCAGACGGATTGTTTATATTCGTCCTTATTCTTCGAACACTACAGCCGCATTTTACTTTGCGACTGAGCACTCGGACGTTACAGTGTTTGTTTGAGGGCGCATGCATGCCACAGCACATTCGTACTTTACCTGGCCCTTGACCAGGGTTGGACCCAGCGTCCTACTCTGGATGTAGTGTTGTACCAAGTGTTTACGGGTTAGCGAACGATATTGTTGAGAAAATGTCTACAACCCTGTGGTTCTACCTCGAACGCCGTTATTAAACCCTGTGGTTCTACCTCGAACGCCGTTATTAAACGTTCTGTTGTGTCCATTTTTATCAATCTTCGTTGTGCAAACAGTGTGTGCTTGTACTCTACACACTTCGTGTCTGTTTCAAAACCTTAAAATTTAAAAGTATTTTACTGCATGCAACCTCACCATGAACTGCTCGGCACGTGAAATTGTGATCATGGATGCACATAAGACGGCTTCTTTAATAAGCGATTTGAATGGAATATGAATCATGTCTAGGGTTGCCATGTGTGTTTGTAAAAATACCGGCCAATTTCGGCAAAGATCTAGCCTGCATTCGTAAGCGCATATGTAAGTGCACGGGATTCTCGATTTACAATTTTAAAAAACGTGTTTTTGACAATGCATTTGATTTTCGTTTTATTTTCTTTACAATTTCATGAAGCTCTCACAATGGTTGGTTTGAAAATGTTTCAAACAGTGTAAAAATCAGGGGTCGGCAACCTGTAGCACAAGCGCCACACTTGGCACGCCAAGCAATTTCCAGTGGCACGCGGAAGTTCCAAGTTTTACATATTAATTTTGTTATGATTCACAAGAAGATTGTTGACCTTGACTTGCTTGTACAAAAAAACGGATGTAGTTGGCACACTGACTGATTTGGAACCTTAAATCGGCATGCGTTTACCATAAGGTTGCCAACCACTGGTGTAAATGTACGCTTTGTCAACATAGTCTGTAGCCCTCTGCTAAGCAGTACCAAACTAACCTACTTTAAATGAAAAATGATAACTGCAGTGTTTAATGTGAACGGAGGCGTTTTCTGCAACTTTAAAAAATAATGCACTCAGTAAAATTACAATTTTATATGCGGTGTATCAATTTCTGAAGTGAACATTTTTTCGTACAATTTAATGGTACATTTGCTTTTCTTCAGCGGTATTGCCAGTATGAACACCATAACACATCCAATGATTTCTTGCGTCCTGCATTCACTTCAGTTTGCAACAAACATTTTCTAGCTCATCTGAAACTCTTCAAAAAATTTCTCACTACCTTCTGGACCAATAAGACTGGTTGAGAGATGACCCCCCGGTTGATTTGCTGTCCTTGCTTCAGCCAGTTATACTCCGTTGACGAAAAAATGCGGCTCGCGTGATTGTGAAATGTTCGCTATTCACTACAATGTCACTGTCGTCCTGTCCATTTCTATTATTCTCATGCATTCTGCCTGCATTAGCCTACGGTAGTAGTTCAGACAACAACCCCACCTGCGCCGGTTGCACGGTTAATTGCCAAAAGAAATGCTCATGCAGATCACGTTTAGGACGACGGAAGATGCTAAGTATGACTAAACAAAGGAAGACGGAAAGCGGAGAGACAGTGAGTGTTGTTAAGGCACAAGAAGAAGTAACAATTTGCCCTTATCTGAACTTCGCTGAAGGAATTGTCCTGACAAGAATCACCACTAGAGTCATTATAATTTGAGAAGTTCTGCGTTAGTTCTTTTCAATTGCTGCATATTATTTATTTTCAAAATATCCGCTTCAGGCAGCCGTTTTCAAAATATCGGCCATCTGGCAAACCNAATCATGTCCACGATATAATTAATGGTTTTTACCGCCAACGAAGACNACAGCAGATAAAATAGTTGAAGATGCGTGANTAATGAACGTGGCCTTCGATAGCTCAGTTGGTAGAGCGGTGGACTGTAGCGGTGAAATATCTTCAGACATCCATAGGTCGCTGGTTCGAATCCGGCTCGAAGGACTTTTTCTACCTTGCATGTAATTTGCAATCTCACAACACTCACGTTTGTATTCGCTATCGTGACCTTTTAAATAAATTTCTTTTGCGGTCTTTGCAGCACAGGCGTATTGTTGCAAATTCGAGAGACAGCCCCAAGCACTAATTAATGCAGAAATTCAGCACAAATGAATCTCTTTATTCTCATACCCTGGCCAGCAATAAAGATCGTGCACAACCAGTGACGTGCTGACTACTGACTACCCATCGGAAAATTATAGGGCGTGGAAAATGATGGGGAAATAACCAGGGGCGGATTCACAAGAGGGCGATCGGGGCGATCACCCCCCCCTAAAACCTACGAAAGCAACTTTATTCACCAGTGATTTTGTACAATTCGGAAAACAACATTCGCGATATAAGGCCATTTTGCCGTCCATTTTTTTGTCAAAGCAGTGTTGTGAAGTATGCTTCATTGCTTCATCTCTGTTACAATATAGAATCCAAAATGAGATTTGACCACCTAGTATTACTGAAATCGCCCCCCCCTAACCTTACTGGCTGGATCCGCCCCTGGAAGTAATTGATATGTTTCAGTAATGCTGTGGTTGAAAAGAGGGAATGACTTTTTGCTTTTCATCTTATTTTGAAGAAAAATACCTAAAATTTGATATTGCAGACCTACGATGCAGATGTACTTAACTTATCTGCGATTCCACCAGATTTCAGACGATACAGATCTACTTTGCACGAGAAAAGCCAAGCATCACTGATAAGTACAGGGTTATACTTTTGCAACAAGTGATTTCCACCTCTCCCTTCCTGTACACCACTGTGCAAAACTATTTTTGTAAGCACAAGAAAGGCATTTATGGTGCACAGGTACAACTACTGGAGGTCTTCTGCAGTCTGCAACGAACACACCTTCCTTACGGCGATCATACACTTACGTAACAATCAAGCAAAGGAGAGTTTTTTCAATACATTTTGCGCTTATCCCACTTCTTGTTCTGTCTGGTGATTTACCTTACGTCGGGCTGCGATAAACCAGCAGTCTGGGCAAAAGACGACATTTAATCCTGTTTGATACAAACCAAGGGGTCCGCGCTCGTTCTTCTACACCCGAAATTTATGAACGTTACAGAAAAGTCGGAATATTTAATCACTACTTGGCCAAACAGTCAATGAAATGAACTGTGTGATACAATGCTCTGAATTTGTCGTGGTTAGCAAAGCTAATTGCTGTTCCTGTTTGTCGTGGTTTTGCATCACCGTAGGCACCTACATTTTCTTATACTGTGCCTGCCATTTCATCGAGTGGATGTTGCAGATTGGTGCTAGGTTATAGAATATATCGTATGGTTTAATCATGCATTTTTGCGACTCAAATCACGAAATAACACGAATGCAGCAAGAGGAAATACAATAACGTCAAAGATCACTCGTTGATTATATGGTGATGAAAAAATATTTTTAAAAATCACAATCACAAAGGGTTGGCGAAAGACCACCTGGGTCAAGTTCTCAGCCAGCCCTGCTGCTAGGACAAACCAGATTTTGATTGAAGACGTTTTACAAGAAGTAATAAAAGTAATAAAAAACATCAAATCAACGTCAGGTAAAACAAGCATAAAAACAACAAAAAAACAGTGGCGAAAAGCATGCCTATGTACAGGGGGTGGGGTGAGTGACTATAGAGGTAAATAGGAGGGAACATAGTGGCATCAGGACAATATTACAGAATGTGACAAGCATATAAAACGAAGATCAACAGGAAGTCTGGCAAGATAGCACAACTTTTTTATATTTTTTGCCCAACGAATAAGGCGAATACGATTTCAAATTTTCCGGAATGTTAGACAAAATTTTCGGACCAATATACTTTAGAGAAAGCTGACCCAGAGATGTTTTCATTCTGGGTAAATAATATTTTTACAGAGAAGCAAGTCTTGTTTGATATTTGCGAACTGATGCAATCTCAGCAAAGTAGTTATCAAAGTGATTAGGTAATCCACCATTATAAAAGGAGTACATGAATCTGGCAACTGACAATTGAAATAAATCAGATATTTCTAAAATTTTGTTCTTGGATTAGAGTACAGTTGTTTTAGTTTTGTTATATTCAAGTGTTCTCACAGCTTTAATTTGCAATCTAATTAAATGGAGTAAAGTCGTTTTGTTGGCCCTTCCCCAGTTAAGTATTGAATAAGTTAAATAAGAATGGAAAAGAGCAAAGTAAACGGATTTGCACTGAAATGTTGGTATAGTGTTTTAATTTGAACAAAATTCCACATGATTTGGAGAGCTGTGTCACCAACTTTTCAATTTGAGGCTTCCAATTAAGATTATCATCAAGTATAACACCGAGATATTTTAAGGTGCTTTGCTTTGATATTGAGTGATGATTAATTGAAACTGAAAAAATTGATATTTTTACGTTTGTTCATGAGCATGAAATCGCTTTTGGAATAATTGATACATAATTTGTTAGCACGAACCCAGTGATCGATTTTTTTGAGCTCATGGTTAACTGTTT
>JGI24021J15306_10009576_pt1 | contig 11990 bp, 8 predicted proteins | sample Ectturendosymbi1_FD_15306 | JGI IMG/M metagenome (IMG submission 15306)
ATCCTATGTGACACAGCGCCCCTCTTTGTTTACACTGATCAGCTATTGTGCCATTGTATTCTCATTTGCTCTAATGTTCACTAATGGTTGGTTAACTGCATGCGATGGCTTTTATGGTGCTTCTGCTTATTGGCTGAGTCATATGAAACAATAAACCATTACCATTACCATTCTCACGCAACTGGGGTTTATTGCAAAAATGGCAATATTTTAGCTTTTTTTCAAAGAACAATTAAAGCACTTTCCGACGATAGTGGCAAAAGATTAAAGGTTAATTTTGACTGACATGAAGACCACGCTAAGAATATACCCATCAAAACAACGCCCTGACACTGATTAAGCCAGCACAACTCGTTGAATCGACCGTTCTCACGCAACTGGGGTTTATTGCAAAAATCGTAATTTTTAGGTATATTTTAAAGAACAATTAAAGCACTTTCCGAGATAGGGGCAAAAGGTCAGAGATTAATTTTGATTGACGTGAAGACCACATTAAGACTATAGCCTACCAATCAAAAACCCAACACGTTGGATCGACCGTTCTCATGCAGCTGGAGGTGTTATGCGGAAAAGGTTAGGCCTGTGTTTACTGTAGTGTGAATCTGATCGAACCTTGATCATTTTTCCGTGCTGGATCAAAGCCTGTTAGATGTGATCCAATTTTTTATGAACACTGCATTTGTTTCAATAGCGAGACCTGTGCATGCTTTTCACAAATATCCTCCAATCATCTCGTGTGTGATGCGCAAATCTGATCGTAACAGCCGGTCGAACACAAAATGTAATACTGCCCTAAACCCGACGTGGCACGAAACACATAAAAATGTTTACCTTTTGGCGGTACTGTAACGTGGTTTTCTTATCAGCTTTGTAGCATTTAATAATGCAAAAAACTTGTTGGTGTCTGTGCTTAAAATAGCAACAATCCGTCGTCTCACACGCAAGGTTCCGTCCGTGCATTCTTCACACAATAAGATTTCGAATGGAAAGTCCTTAAGTTTTACAATCAACGTCTTCAATTGCGTGCTTTTCAATGATGAGACGGTGGCACTGAAACATGTTCTTGAACAGCAATTCTGAACCTGAAAATCAGAAAGCAAATGGACGATATAGCCAGGGATGCCAGAATGGGGTTGCAGAACGGGAGCATTGACCCTTTGCCCCTTGAGATGGGCGGCAACGGGAGCGTGGGCGCCCTTACATAACAGGGTCATAGGTAATTTCAGGAACGCCGGACAGCGTCGAAATGACGGGGATATTGCTCCTTGCCAATTCAAAATAGGGGAAACGGGGGCAGATGTGCCTTTTCATTACAGAATCTTAAGTAATTTTATGGTTTATCGAGATCGACTTGAAATAAATTTGTTGCAGCTATTCGATAAAAAAATTCGGAATGGTTTTCGATAATTTCTGCTATTATTTTTGAGGTCAATATTGTTGTTGCGCAAAAACAAGCATAAATGGTAAAGATTTTTTTATTTTTTACCAGTTTCCATTGCCCTCAACTCTTCCACTTCCCCCCTGCCCTACCGCTGTTCCGGCGTCCCTGGATATAGCAATGATTAACTAAAGAGCAAGTCGTGGATTGAGGCCCCTGACCTATCCACGACTTGCGGCCCCTGACCTAATTGAGGCCCCTGACCTAGAAGATGGCCAGAGTCTTTCTGAAAGCATAATCAGCAGGGAAGTATGTTACAAGCTTTGATATCACCTGGATTTGCAAACGCAGTCGTTCATGGAGGTAGATTGCCGAAAGAGGCTTGACGTCTAGACATTTCAAAAATGTGTGGAACCATATATGTGGATGTTTACCAAATCGTTTGCTGTAGGCCTATATTGCAGTAAACACTTTATGTTGTTGACTTAAGTAAAACCGACGCACTAAGTTATAAAAAATACGTACAGTATTTGATATAGCTTTAACATTGTGTTTATTTTTTTCCAAATGAACAAACGCCCAATTTACACCCTGCTGACCCCCATGTCGGAAAGCGCGATCCCAAAAACAGCGTCTGGGTACGCTTAGCAGTTTCTAAGTCTGCATAAATGATTCGTTTTTGAAGAGTGGTCGTAACCACAGTAAGTCTCATTAAGATAAAAATAGTTTCCTATCTTGGAGACGACGAGAGCTTTCCAGTGGAGTTATTGTTACGGATTTGCAAGACTTCCAAGTTTCATACGTTTCTAAATTCTGTTATCATTGAAACACTCACAGTAAGCAAAAATATCAGGCCAACTCTCCCGCGTACCTCTACATCAATATGTTGGTAGGGTGTCGAACCGGTTCAACGCCGAAACCGTTCTGAGAGCATTATTGCATTTGACAAACCAATTGGGAAAGGAAAGATTGGCAAAAGTTTGCTCGGATTGGGAGTTGTGACATTACCAATTCAGAAAGAGCGAAGATCTCATTTACGTGGAAAAAATGTTAGCACAAGAAAACTCGAAATGACAACTCAGGGCAACCTCAAAAATGCCGAAGTATAGGCTACTTGTTTTTGTAAAGATTTCAGTCACCGGTTGTTGGATTGAAAAGCTCTTTTATTCAAAAAACTTTTGGTTTTGCAATTTCAACTTACTTATCACAAAGTGCCATTTACTCTTAGCGCTTATATCCGACAGTCACAAAGTCCATGTAGTACAGGTGATTTGCATGCAGTATGGGTAGTGGCCTAACAAAGGTTTCAGTCAGGGGGACAAAACTTAGTTGAAGGGGCTCACTGGCTAACACAGGGGGCACTAGAAAAAGGTAAGAAATAATAGTGAATCCGGATGTCGTGGATGCTTATATCAACACGAAAACACCCCGAAAAACGCAAAAAACAACAACCTTCTGAAAACCAAAAAAATACTAAGTATCAAAATGTAAGCTAAGGGGGCCCAGTTTTCACATTTAGGTTGCCAGGAGGGGGCGGCTCGCCCCCCTGCCCCCGTCAGTTACGCTACTGAGTACGGGTGACTTGCTTACGCCGAAACAGGGAATCATCACCTACGTATACTGAAATTCCGCTGATATTGTTTAAGTTCAGTTCATCATTGGCTTAAAAACGGTGGAATTTCTGCTGAACAGGTAATTCCAAGCTTGTGAAACTCAAATGTAAACAGTTACAAACATAAATTGCATTTTGTAACATACTAGCATGTAGTAAGTTTAAATCATGTATTTTTGTGACTGAAACCACGAAGTCACGTAAATGCCACAAAAGAAACACCAAAGTGCAGAAAAGTTAATTGCGTGTTAACAAAAAATATAATGGCAAAAAACAATTGAGGTTTCAGGAATTTTGCAAATTGGCGTGAACTAAATAGTTGAGACACAAAGGGTTGGCCAAAGACCTTATGGGTCAACTATTCAGCCAGACCTATTGTTACTATAAATTAATACTAAACAGAAGGCATTGCAAGAGAAGAGAAAAACTGAAATGACAAAATGCAATAATTTTGACATAAGACAGAATTTCGTATCAAAGAACAACATCAAAGAAGAACAAAAAACACAGAGAGTGAAAAGCATGCCTATGCACAGAAAGAGTATAGTGAGCATTTGAAAGGGTGAAAAGTGCTATATAAAGAAGAGGAACTACATTAAATATTACAAAAAATGAAACAAACAAAAATTGAGGAATCAACAGCATATTGACATGAGAACAAAACATTTTTGTATTACTTTTCAAATGAAAAATATTAAAGAGATTTCGAATATTCAGAAATTTCAGACAAAAGTTTGGAACCAATACACATTAAAGAAAGATAACCCAGAGATATTTTCATTCCAGGACCTAAGTGAATGGTATTTTTTGCGAAGAAGCAATCCTTGCTGTAATAATTGTGAACTGATACAATCCCAAAAATGTGATTGTCAAAGTGTTCAGGCAGTTCACAGTTATTAATAGTGTAGGTAAATTTGGCAACTGATATAATTTGAATAATCAGTAATTTTAAAAATTGCAGTCGATGCATAGAATAGAGAATATTCATTTTATTTTTGTTATAATTGGAGGCTTTTACAGCTTTATTATGCAATCTAATTAGAGGAAGTTAAGTATTTTTGGTGGCTCTTCACGAATTAAGTATTGAGTATGATAGATAAGAATGAGAAAAAGCAAAATAAGAAGATATCAGCAATGAAATCTTGGCGTAGTGCTTTAATTTGAACACAATTCTGCATGATTTAGAAAGTGATGTTACCAAATTTTCTATTTGAGGTTTACCATAAAGTATAATGTAAAAATTTTTGAAGTTACTTTGTTGTGATATTGGTCGATTATTAATTTAAATAATAAATTTTCGTTGTTGGTTATTCACGAGCATCAAATTACTTTTGGATAAATGATACATACTTTGTTAACACGAACCCACTGGTCAGTTAAAGTTGGAGACTCATTAATATACAGTATATACCAGAAACAGTAAAGGTGCAAGGACGGATCTCTACGGAAAACCACATGTTACGTGTAAGAAAGAAGATTTAATATCGGGTGTTTTAGTGCACTGAACCCGGTTTTCCAAGTGGGAAGCATAAGAATGAAATATGATGTTGTAAAAGCTCCTCTAACGCCTCCTTTAACTCCTCCTCTAACCAACAGCTTTGCTCAATTCTAGCAGCAGTGTACATGTTGTTAGTTCGTTATATTTATTGTACATCACGTCATATTAGATGGCAGTAATTGCTAATTCAGTAGAATGCTTATTGTGAAACCATATTGCTGTGGGCGTAGAATCCAGTTCCTTGAAAAAAGTACAATCGGCTGTAAACTAATTTTTTAAATACTTTGGAGAGGTCTCGAAGAATGGATATTGGTCTATCTATAGTCATCAGGAGATATGGGAATCGTTATTTTAAAAGGATGGGTGTAATATGAGCAAAAATGTGTTGAGAAATTAACCTTGTGCCGCGTATTTATTAAAAAATCAGTTAACCATGAAGATCAAATATCACACATGAATTTGTAGCTGGTACTACAAATTATGTGCCTTTGCCTGTGTGTGGTACAGATGCGGCCTTTGTTAAGTCAGAATATAAGAATCTGAAGTGCGAAGGTTATGACATTTTTGTGATGGGCAGAAAAAATGTACCAGTAGCACTCTGTCATTAGCAGCATTTACAAATATAGGTTATTATTACTGTATTTACGAGTCGTTTCAAATAGTGGAATATGCAATATGCATATCATGCGATTTACACAAATTTCGTATTAGCTGTGATTTTTCCAGTGGCCTAAGTGCTTAAATGTCTGTTAAAATGCCCCCTTCAAATTGTTTTCCTCAGACTCGCGAATTCTTGGATCCACTGTCCGTAACAATGATAGACTTTCACTTTGGTATCACCTTACTGTTATTAAATCATCAATGTTAGAGTGCATTAGAGCGCAGTAGCAATGGAAAGTCATGGGTAACAAAAAAGCGTTCCCTTTGTCAAATTTGACAACAGCTTAACCGAAAATAGCAAAAAGGTAGATATCCTTTCCCTACCATGAACGGCCCAATGCTTTTTCACGGACTCCACACAAACCTTTGGTCGTCTCGTACGAGGCTTAAATGTGGTAGTTGCAATTTCAAAATAGCTTTAAGTTCTGAGCAGCTTGAATCAGGATCAATCACGGACTGTCGTGCATCGTTTACAGCAAGGGCCGGCAACCTAGGGCCCGCGGGCCGGATCCGGTCCGTAGCCGCTTTACCAAATTGTAGTAATTGTATGGCCCGCCTAGTGGCATTATATTTTATGAATCTGCCCTCCTTGCAAATTCTTGTATTGAATACTTACGAGGAAGTACTTACGAGAAACAGCACTGATGCTATAAATGTACTGTTTGTCACATTTTGTGCTTTCGTTATGAACTGTGACATTCAGGAGTTAATCTGATTAAAATTCCGTAATTTCCCAAGATTTAACAACACCAGAGGAGCGCAGTTGTTGATGGAAAATAAGTACGGCCCGCCATACCTTGCAGAGTTTGTTTTTGGCCAGTGATCGGGAAAGGTTGAAAGGTTGCCGACCTCTGGTTTACAGCATGAGTCACCAACGACGACTGCATTGCTGATGGAGCTCGTCAAGTCTTTATCAACGCAGAAGGCTTTTTGACGGATAAGCGCACATCTGTTTTTTGCGCTCTCATTGACTCAGTTGTGGTGGTGTCTTTGAAAAATTCTGTTTAGCTAAGAGATTTCATTGCAATAGCAAAAAAACGGCTCATTGTTTTCTCATGATTTGACAAAAAACATTTGTGCAGTTTTAATCACAGGAGGTGAAAAGAATATTGCACTCTTGTGTTTTATTGCACGGTTTTTCAAAAAATGGACGTGTTTGATGTTATATAATTTTTACTTGAGTTCGTAAAATTATAGCTGTTAAACCTACATTAAGAAAAAAGGCAACTCTTGCATTCGTTGTTTTAATTTGTCGAAAAATGAAATGTCATTTTCAAAGCAAGTAAAATACTTTAAATATTTCTCGCGTTTCTAAACATCATTGCTTTTTGTCAAAATGCCTTGTGCTTAAAACAGGAAAAACGTAGTTAAAAAATGTCTGAAAGCAAGAAAGTGTTCGATGTCGAGCCACGGAAAATCTGAAGACTACACGCTATTTTTGAGTCTCATTTTATATGAGTGAGAAAGTGGTTGGAAAGGCAACTACGTTTGTTTCTTAAATCACTGATTTATACTACGTTTGTGCATTGGAACTTGAAAGAATCACTCAGAAATCTCAGAAATATCAAGTTGAACCATTTTTGTCATTAAACGAGCAGGTCCACGATATCATCAGTCTGCGCCTTTGCCCCAGGGAAACCAAGAGCAAATCACGATAATCCTCAAGGTGCGATTCGCTTGACTGGCTCGCTTGAGTAAGCCCTCGCGGCAGACACAGTGCATAATGTTAAGATGCAGTTTACTGAATGCTGCAAATCACAGCATTGAAAGGTCAGGACTTCCGAGTGATTGGCAAAGCAGTGTTAATAATGCCTAAAGTGCTAAGCTTGTCCGTTACAAGCAGCGATTCTAAAATGAAGGTGTGAGACCAGGTGATGGTGCATCTAGACCAGAGACCAGGTTCTCAACCTTCTGAACTGGTCTTGATTTATTGTACAGTAAAGTTACAATTTTCAGGAACATTTTATCAAGGATTTACGGATTAATTTGTAGACCACTAGAAATTCCAGGTGGTCCACCGATGGTTCATTTCGACCACGTTGAAAATCACTGAGTTAGACTTTAGGTGATCGCAAGATCTTTCGCTGTGCCACTGCTAAGAAAATAACAATTTCTTAACCCTTTTACATATTTTGAATGCGTCTTGCTTGGCTGCGAAATCGCCATGTAGTTACGAAAAACAATACAATTTAATACAGAAATGATATTCGTGGGGGTGCGAACTTTTCTGCCAGATTATATTCCATTTTTCATTACCCACGCAAATAAAAAGGCATCTGTGTGCATGGGCGTCCCCGAGGGGGTCAAAACGGGCATTTTTCCCCCCTGGAAATTTGGACTGAAAACCAAAAAATTCTAAAAAAAATGGAGTCGGTAGCTTAATTCCGATTACTTGATTTAATTCTTGTATTGACAGTTTATTTGTCGGTATGATACTCACACTACACAAGAGACAGGTTCACTATTCTGGTTCTATGCAATGATGAACCTGCAGTTCACTCATGTCCGCTCTTTTTCCTGCAGAGGCAGGGTGCGAAACTGGCAAGCGGATTGTTTTATCGTTGATCTTTAATGCGTAACAGTAACATGGCAACAAATCTTCAAAGGTTCGCTTTAAATAATGGTAGAAGAGAAGGCGTTTTGCCCCATGTGACTGTTAAACGAGGACATCTTGGGAGGTAGCGGTGACTGCTGATTGCGGAAGGAACAGTTTTAAACGGTGTGAAAAAAGTAGGTGAAGCTGCAGCAATTCTTCCACAAGTTTGAAAAAGCCATTGTGAGACTGAGTGTGAACAATGTGCCTGAAATAACCGAATAGCTTAAAGTACTGTACTCTTGTGCAGGCCTGTTTCCACCAGTGGTGTTACTGTAGAGGATTGAGTTAGGGGGGAAGCGTAGCTGAAAGGGCCCACTTACCACTGTAGGGTGCCCACTAGCCAACACTCAATAAAAAACTTGAGAAATGATGAATCCGGATGTGGATTGCTATACTAAAACCCTATATAACCGGAAAATACACAGAAAAACGCAAAAATCATGAATACCAAAAGAATAATATAACCGAAATATAAGCTACATGGGGGCCCAGTTTTTATATTTAGCTTTCCAGGGGGGGTGATTCCCCCCTCTGACCTCCTGTCAGTTACGTCACTGCTTTTCACAGAACACAACTACGTGGCTTGCTAGAAAACGTCCATGCAGGCTTGTGAAATACGTCTTGATCATTAAGGCTTATTTCTGACTAGTGAGTACTGAGTGCAAAGCTACATTTGCTGTGGCGACTTGATAATTCATTGCTCAATTTTTTAAAGCTTGCACGGTATTCTAGTTTTAGTAAATTGTCCGATAGCCCTGTCGTGTCAACATAGTTTACTTGTCCGATTTATGTGTGAGCGTTCCCCGTGAGAAATCAGCCAAGACAAGTAAGGTTTTGTTGAAGTGATGATTAATCGCTTTGGACGAGATCCCAGAAGTTTGCAGTTCTTGTTTCTAAGTGCCGCTGATAAGTCTTGCTACATAGAATAAAGTCATCATTTGTGGTTTGGTTAAAGACCATGGCAATACTTCTGAAAAGAAGTTCCCTGCTTTGAAAATTTGCCGATAGCTTATTGCGGGGATGGCCAACCAACGGTACATGCGCCAAATTTGGGTCAAGGGTGATTTCAAGTGGCGCATTGCAACCCTGTGATCGAAATCAAGTAAAACAGTAACCTCTTCAACATTTTATCGATTTGTTTGGTACAAATCCCTTATGAGTTGCCTATTATCAACTTAGAACAAGCTGTTCATGATTTTCTGGAAATAAAAACGCGTTACCTAAGGAAATACTTCTTTTCTGTGATAAAACTTGCTATTTGATCTCATTCCTAGTTGATGTTGCTAACCATCTCAATCATTTGAAAATGATACTGCAGGGCAAGAACGATTGTTTCTTGTCTTTAATAAGGACATCAGCCCGAGGCCTAGTGGTAAGTGCGTCCGCTGCGGTGCTGGTAGGTCGGTCGGGTCTAACTAAAACCTTATAAATTGGTACTGTAGCATTTGTGCCAGGTGCACGGTGTGCAGAAGAGCTGCAGGGAACATATCCAGAACACAAAACAAACCGAGTGAAATAAAACGAGACATTTTACAAACTCAGTCGTAGCGCTACAAAACCACTGTAGTTATAGAGCGCCATCAACAAAACACCATATAAATAATAAAACCTTAGTAAATATCATTGCATTGAAGATGAATATAAAACTGTTAATCTCGCAGTCAGAAAATTAGGATATTGATCAGTTTCCGTAGTTAAAGGAGTGATTTTGCTAAAGAAAAAGACTGAATTCGCTGAACACTGCTAACTTACCAGTGCTAAGTAACATATACAAATGGATCTCACTGACTTCAAAAGAAATTCAGTATTGAATACAAATTTATTCAGCTTTCTTTACTCTCTGGTGCTTCTGACGTGATTAATTTGTGGCGATCCTTACGTTGTAAAAATTTCCCAGAACTAAAAATTCGCTCAGAGCTATATATGCTGTTTGGAACGACGTAGGCATGCGAACAACAATTTTCGTCCATGACATTGATTGAAAGCAAAACGATGTCTCGCCTGACTGACTGATTCAATTTAAAACAATTCGCTTCTGCTCTCAGTAAAAGATTTTACTCCAAACATTACAAAATTATTGAAACCATAACAAACTCAGAAGTCGCATTAAAGAGTAAGTAAACGTGACGCTTATTGCTGCTTTAGTGGATATTCCATTTGCATTCAACAATATTACCAGGCAAATCACGAATGATGTGAAATATAGTAACATCGTCGCAAGAAATAGCCGATGGTATGACGCATTGGTACTCGCGTTTGAAAAAACTTGGCGCATGTCTTGCAAAAGGTTGGCCACCCATGGCCTATTGTGAAAATTATCGTAATATACCTGGCTATGGCTACCAACGAAGCGCCTTTTGTGACTGTTGTCGTAACATGGGGCATTTTCTTTGTGGCGTAGGCGTGGAGAAAAGGTGAAGCGTTTCGTGAACTTACGTTTGCATTGCATCGTCAGCAACCTGACAAGGATTAGCAAAATGTTGACGTTGCCCCCCCTGAAAAAATTTCTGTGCATGCCCATGTCTGCGCGGTATGTAGGCTGAGAATGGTGGGAATGATACATTTGAGTTGTGAAGAATTTCAGAGACAAAAAGAAACGGGGGATTTGTTGAGAGCCGCTGGCTACAGCGTTTAACCTGTTTATCAAAAGCGTCATGCGGAAATATGAATCGCAAATCTTAAACTTTTATTGTTGTATTTTCTAATTGGAGAGGAAATGTGCAAATATTGCAAAACCGTATTAAAAATAACCCAAGCAACAATCTCTGATGCATGCAAAGTCACGTGGACGCTCCAGCAGCTGCTTTCATCGCAAGCAAACGTTGTAATCTAATCAATGAAGCGCACAACGTTTGAACGATGAAAAGCACGGGAGGTGCAGCAGAAAGCACTGGAACATCTGGGCGCATAAATCAACCACACTGCAATATGCTAGAGTGATCTGTCATGTTAATTACGCATGTAAACACAGAGCGCCAACTTCCTGTTGGGCATGTTGCACCGTGGCGTGCTTTGATGTTGGAAGTCTCAGGCTTCATTCATTAGTATCTTTCTGGCAACAACAACAAGAATTTCAGAAATGTCCAACACGATTTTGTATAAACGTAGGGTTTTTATGTTGTTGGTTTCTAACATGCATCGAAGTAGAATTGAAACCGTCAAACGTTGAATTATGTTTAAATTTCATCGCTCATACCGAAAAATGAACAAGCTGTGGGAAATTTTGCAAGGTAGGAAAAATGACCAAGCTAAACGTAACAGTCTTACAAGTCTGTGAGATACTGATGAAAGAGTACGGAATTTCTGTCGAACATGTACAACAACTGGACGGATATCTTGACAAAAATTTCAGAGTCGTGGATACCAGTGGTCAAAGATTTGTTTTGAGGCTCCAAGCGCAACAGCATTTTGAAGAGCTAGGTAAGGCATGCTTAGGTTTTTGTCAATTCTCACGCTTAACAGCATGAAGAGTGCAAATTGTGATATAGCGGTAATGGAGGAAACGGTAAACGGTGCTTATCAGGAGTGGACAATTTTTGTTAGCGTTCAAGAAGTAACTTGTTTGAGTTGGCGAGGAAGGTGATTTGCGGTGGGCAAAATTTCCATCTGCGGGCCTCAGAATCCTCATTTCGTCTATTTGCAAGAAGGCAACTAAGACATGGCTAATCTGGCTAGGGCGATGCTTAAAGCCAGTATTGAATAAAAACAAGCGATCACATTCGGATAAACAGGTTTGAAGGCGTTAATTGTTATGATAAACCAGGGGTGGAGAACCTGCGGCCCGTGTGAACGTTCAACATGGCCTGTATCAGAAAATGTATTACCTGCAACAACATCGCGCCAAAACGCAACTCCATGATAAGCAGATATTTAGACAGTTGTCAAGAGAAGTCTCTCGACGCTCCTCATAGTTTTCTGTTCTTAATTTTCTTGAAGTTTGAATTTTCGTTTGCGGTCCGTCAGCGATATTCCACATTTCAGGCGGCCCGTGATAATAAAATTTTCCCCACCGCTGTGATAAACACTAATTACTCCCAACACTTTCCTGTAAGCCAAAAAGCCGAACACGAATTCCAAAAAAGCAACGGTTTGACTACCATGGGTTTAGTTTTAACAATCATTTTTAATCAAATGAGAGAAATCTTGATGAATTGCTTGAGTAGCCTACATTATTCATTGTTTTGAAGACATTTTACTTCATAATAAAATCGCAGAGCTGATGATACCTGTCCGGTATGTGAAATGT
>JGI24021J15306_10009577_pt1 | contig 11989 bp, 9 predicted proteins | sample Ectturendosymbi1_FD_15306 | JGI IMG/M metagenome (IMG submission 15306)
GGGGGGGGGGGTTGGTGGGCTTAGCCCCCCAAGCAAAGTACCAAGCCCCCCAAAATCGAAATATGAAACACTATAAGTCAGTGGAGATTTTATAAATTTTCAATATGAAGTCCCCTCGCACAAACGTAAAACCCCCCTAGTGAAGACTTCCTGGTGACGGTTCTGTGTACAGTAGTTTTGAGGCCCCGAGACTGATATAGACTATGCTTAATAATCAAATTTATATTTTCACCGATTCTACATGTGGACATCCATCAATGCTTTATTTCAATGATCAGTATTAAAAGCTCTAAGTTTGCTGCAAGTTTTCGAGGAATCAGCCGACTGGTCTCTGCTTTCATCTTTTTGCGATGATTCAAACCTGCGTATATCTGTATTCAAGTACTGTAACTAGTCTCTACAAAGGTGAAGAGTTTGATGCAATCAGAAAATTTTAATAGGAAATCGATTTCACGTAACACTACGCATCAACAGTCCCACAAACGTATTCAAATAGAATCAAATTTTAAAATGATACTTGAAGAAGGTTGTTGGAGTGTCAATGCGTAGTGTTTCATGAAATCGATTTTCTATTAAAAATTTGCTGATTGATTTAAATTCTTCACCTGCGTGGAGACTATAGTTCAATGGTTTCCAACGGGGGTGCCACTACGATGCTCAGCGGTCCCACGAAAGAATACGTTTTTCAATATTTCATTAAAAACACTATTTCCAAATGTCATCAAAACTTAAAACAAATTACTATGAGTTCGTCATAGGATGCCGTAAATTATGTTTCTCTGCTGTAGTGTGCCGCAAGCTTAAAAAGGTTGGGAAACACTTCTATAGTTCATTCAATGATCGATTTGTTTATAATGCAACAAAAACTCCAATTAATGCAGTAACAAACGTCAGTTTGCAATTAGATTAACCCCTGGACAAGACATTTAAACATTCATAGCAAAATCTTATAAAGAAAAGTTACCTCTTCCTTAAAACATAACAAAAAACAAACTCAGTTAAAATTTAAACTGGAGTACTGATTAAACCATCCCTTTCTGGTGTTTTTGCTGCAAAATTTCTAATAACATTTCTATAACCATTTTGTCTGCATTCCCGCATTCAATGCTCAGTCGTGATATATCAACAAGTCTTGCTTGAGACTTAGAAGTTTGTGATAAGTATGACTTCACTAAATGATCTCTCAGCTGATGCTATCGCAAATGCAATTGTCAACAGCATTATGAAACTAACCCAAAAATGTGGAAATATTTTGCACAATTTATATAGTCTGTGGCAAATTTAGCAAACTCAAGATGTTTCAATTCGGCTTTACGTACTCTCCTCAAATATCTTCTTTCTTTCTTGAAACTCTAATTGAATCATTCAAAACCTGCTCCCCTGAAAACGTTCGTTCTCTCGTAGGGTTTGCCCAGTTCTATTCAAAGAAGTGATGCAATAGTGCAGAACCGTATATAACTTTAACACCACTTTGCCTGAAGGTCTTGCGTAAATTTCTGAAACTTCTTTGCTTAACCTAACCTTGATTTCATCTTACAAAGTTTTTTGTGGCGACCCCCTTTCCTGCTTCAGTAGCTTTATCATTATCACTCTCAGCAAATCAGTACTAATGCACCTTTAAAGCAGGACAGCTGGGACAAACTCCGATTAGGGTCAAACGAACTGCCTGTTTTTTTGGATCGGACAATAAATATCTTCCATATCAACACAAATGTCTTTCGTCTCACTCGAATACAAAACTGGTGTTTAAGACATGCACAATAACATTTTTGATAATGATAAGTTGATCCGCGAATTTTTTTAAAGCAACTCATTAGAGTAAGAAAAAATTCGGAAAAATACATTACTGTATTTATCAAAATGAAACGTCAATAATAAATGCAAAATGCATATTTGTGATGCAAGTGAAAGCATTGAATGCGATGCACCTTTTCATCACGCCTATGAGATCAAGGTGAAACACGAAAACTGATTTGTGTTTCCTTTTGGCAATAATTTTTAGGTCATTTTGGAATAAAGAATAACTCATGGCATTTCACTTACATTTCAGGCTTTCGCATAAATGCTTTTCCCATATAAACGAGATTGTAAAGTTAGGAAGAAGACCATACTGGGAATTTGAAAAAAAAAACTTGTTTTTAAAAACACGTTTATGCTATAATATGATCTTTAATAAAGTACGTTCCATCTCAGCACTAATTCTTCTCACAAAAGAGAGAGAAAATAAAACGGTTGGGGAAGTTATCGATCGCCGGTAATTTTATGATATTACCGCATTAGCAATGCCAGGACGAAACTACCTACAATTTAGTGAATCATTTGTACGGATCGTAGGTCGCCAATGAAAGTTCTACTTTACTGCGCAATGCGGACATGATTCTTGATTTAAAAGGTGGTGTGGTTTTACTTTCGAATATTTTTATGTGAGAGTCTTCGCCATTTAAAATGTCGTGATCGGAAAAGTAGATTCTCAGCTATCATCCTCATAAACCTGTAAAAATGTTGAATTTGAGGTAAGGGTTTAAATTTTTACGAAAGTTTCATTAAACACAGGTTTTTGCAGAGCGGGTTATCCAAACATCAGTTTGTTATTTCTCAATGCTTTCAGTGGACGCAATAAGCGGCGTCCACATCGCTTGGAAAAACTGTTTTTTGATAGAATTAATATTTTGCTGCTCAATTCAACTTGCAAACGCAGTAACGTGTTGTTATGAGTATTACACAGCTCAAACGTTTGCTCATTTCGTCCAGAAAGCCGACGCAAAATAAATTATTGTTGGTTTGCGCCGCAGTCCTATAACGTTGGAAAAGCGCTTCTTTCGAGAAGGTGCATTTTTATTTAAATTTTTGGGTGAATATCTGTCGACGTATGCACTTGTCCAAAGTTGTAATGAAAACAATATTTTGAATTTATAGAGACCTACTAAATTGAAAATGAGTTATTGCACATCGAATGAGGTTTTAAGCATAGTCCACAAACTGTGGCATTCTTTTTTCAACTGAATAGTACGTCATTGCAAAAACAAAATTTGCTTCGATGTGCCCGTAATGCAGGAATTTAAAAAATAAAAGTAAAGAAACAAAACTCAAGCAAAAGGATGAACTACATAAGTTTTTCGAAACACGTGCTACACAAGTGAAAAATGACTTGCTGGACTTCTTTGGAGTGCCTTGCATAGATTCGAAAAATTTGTGTTTTTGTAACAGGTGACCTACGTGAAAAGAACACTTCGATGTTTTACCTTTTAATAATCTATTCCAAGCCATGGTACAAAGTGAAACTTTATGCGAGTTTCAGGTCCCAAAAATATTTCATACTCTGAGTCATGGAAGGCCAGAACAAGATCTGCATCTTTCGAAACGAAAAACTCACAAGAACAGGTTTTTTGGCAAGCCTAATAACCGATTCTCTGGGTTTCACCACAGAAAAATTGCACAAAGAAATTTCAGCTTGTCACAGGTACTCGATGTTAACATTGCCTTTAAGTAAAATTCGTAGGGTATCGACTAGAAATTTAAATTTTCAAATATTCGTAAAGCAAATTGTTTCTCTTCAGGAGATAAGTTTTTTTGTATAAAATGGCGTTATTCGAAAGTGAAGAAAGCATCCTGTTTGGGAAGCTTTATGCTGAGATTTCACCACATGGTCTGATTTTTCTTTGCTTTATTTTCAATGATTTAAACCTAAATGTGGTTTAAATGCTCTTCATTTCATTATGAAATGCCATGAGCCACCCCGTGAGACTATTAGAGTATGTTATGAAAATGATATTTTATATCAGCGTTGCAAAGGCTGGTTTAATAATCACGTACAGAGTGCCGAAAAAAATATAGAAAATGCAGAAGAAAAACTTTTAAAATCCATAACAAATAATTGTAGATCTTTAATCAAGTTGACAGCATGCATGGCGATCTTCCATAAGGGTCTGTTCGTATTTCTGAATCGGTCGCTCAATTTGTCTGTTTTACCAAGTGCTGGACGATTGAAAACGTTAACAATTTTGCAATTTAATACTAGTCATAGTGAGTGTCCTTACTGCGGTGCTACCACTCTCACCTTTAAACCATGATGTGATCTTTAAAATACCACAGTTCATTAGTTCGATGGTGATATTGCTTATTTCCTTTATGGACGAAAGATAGATGGACATTAATTCGGTCCTTCAATAGAACAAGTAAGATCCTATTTGCCATAAATCATAGGCAGCTCCTACTTTTGCTTGAACACCGAACAGGACACAAACTGTTAATTCACGAAAAATCTGACCGACACTTTGCTGCACTTGAGTTACAATAGGATATGTAGTTTTCTTTGCAGCGCTAATATCTGTTTTGGCAACAGTATCAAATAATTTTCGAATAACTTATGATGATGTGATACGTTGACGGCGCATAATCTGACTACCTGTCACTTGAGTGCCCGCAGCGCTTTACCGATTACGTGCAGCAGTAAACTCGAAGACATAGCTGTCGCAGCCTCCGAATATGATTTTGATGTAATTTGCGTTGCAGTAATTTGGATGAATTATAATGTCGATAATTCTTGCATTTTATTGTCCAGTTGTTAGGACCTTTTCCGATTCGAAGCAAATATATATGGCGGTGGCGTACTGGCGTACGTGAAAGCTGACTTGTTTTGCGTTGGCACGCAAAACATCTATTCTACTGCAGTGCTGAAAATATATGGCTCGATCTTGAAGTCAATTGAAGCAATCGTTTATTGCTTGCAGTGTGTTAACAACCACCAAAAAGTATTACTGCAGACATTGGCGTCGAAAGGGAGGCAATGGGGCTTTGCTCCCCTGGATTTTGAAAATTTNGCAAAAAGGTTGTTTTTTTAATTTCGAGATGAAAAAAACAAATTTTTCCACTTTTANTCCCTCCTAGAATAATTTTGGAAAAATCCCTTACTGTCTCCCCCCTGGAAAAAATCCTTCGGACGCCCATGACTGCAGATAGACCTCGATTTCGTGACTATTGTTCCAGTGCTACCAACGACTGCCTAAGCAACTCTTTTTCCACTATTCGTTTTGCTGGTGACTTTATGGACCACTCAATCGGTAAGCCGTTTCAGCAACAAACTATTTCATTTCGCCTTTTCAATATGTCTGGCAATCAGCAAGTTATAGAATTGCCCACTGTAAATGCTAATATTTCCGGCTGGCTTGTCATTGACAATCCTTGCTCATTCTTGAACTTTGGGGTTTCACCTCAAGTAGTCAGTCTTAACCACTCCCTCATTATGCCAAAACGGAACTTTCAGCTGTCTGGCAATCAGCAAGTTATAGAATTGCCCACTGTAAATGCTAATATTTCCGGCTGGCTTGTCATTGACAATCCTTGCTCATTCTTGAACTTTGGTGTTTCACCTCAAGTAGTCAATCTTAACCACTCCCTCATTATGCCAAAACGGAACTTTCAGCTCTCTGATAAAACGTTTTATTTTGATAAAACGCTTACTCAAACATTTGGGTCAAATCCAAGGTGCTAAAGTACGCCTGCGTTCGTCGTGAAATCTTTTTTTTAACATACTTACTAGGAGGGCAATTTTCCCCAGTCCCTGCATTTTCCTCCTCAGCCAAAGACATTTCCCCTATCCCAGACGAAAGTCCTTTAAACAAACGACAGAAGTTACATAGCAGGCTAGCAAACATTACTGGTCCGGTAGTTCGAGGTTGATATTGTCCCCCTCCAACTCAAAATTTGATAAAAACGGCCCTGCATGAAATCACGGTAAATAGTCAAAGTTAGCTTTATCCTTTATCTCCTATCATTCAATCCTTAGCCACGACTCAACAACACATCATTACATCACCTGAAACCTATCGGTATTGACAACGAATATTTGTTTTTGTTTATTTTTGTTAGTGTTCAGTTGGAGACATTCGATGAAAAAGTGCCACAAGCTATAACCTAGTCATTAGGTGGGCTTATCAACGTTACGTTTTGGCCGGTGAAGTGAAGAATTTTGCAAAGGTAAAGTTGCTCACTTTCAATAAAACTAACGTTTTTTGCATATGACGTAATGATATCACAAAATCACATTCTTGAAGCGAGGTAGTGGAGTTGATCTGTTTGCGTGGGTAATTTGAAGCTCGGATTGTGGGCTTGAACAGCAAATAAAGTGAATCACAGTCAGCCGATAGGCAATGTGGGTTTCGTAGAAGGTTTGATTCCTTTGTTCAATGATACACTTAACATTTGCAGTCAAAAGTCATTTCAACAAGAAAAGCTTGGGAAAGCTGTTGAACTTATTTTGACAAACAAGAGGAGATAAACCTTGGTCTGAAACCCTAACACAACGGGCAAAGGGTATGTTTAGTTGAGACTGTGGTGAAGGCTTTCGTTGAAAGGGACGTTAGCTGAAACATTTGCTCAAACTTGCAATGGCTATACTGAATAAAGTTGCTCAGTGCGATTACCTTTGCACTTAAGACCCTGTAATCACTGCTGAGCATTAAAAGTGCGGATGTTGTGGTTCGGTTTGATAACACAGTTTCTGAAGTAGACGTCCGTTGCTGACAGATGAAGGCAAGGAATAACAATAACACTATGCAAGTGTAATTGGAATAAGTCCACCCCCCAGCAAGACCAAGTNTTCAGGTCACGGTGGAGATGCAAGCCAACACTTCTCAACCAGAGGCGGTTTTAATTTTACAAATTTTATATAAATGGGTTCGCACCTTAGAGGGCCCCCCTCCACTGGCGACTGAGTTATACGTTTGAAGTCTTTTATATATTCTAAGAGAAATAAACCACTACTGAGACGTAAAGTAATTACTGAAACATTCTCTACATTACTGAGATTAGATATTACTGAATTTAATATTATAGCCTACTCTGTGCAGTATATGTACCTTGTTTTAATTACAAGTCGGGGATATTACACGAGATATTAAAATACATAAATGTTTACATCTCTAAAATAGGTCGGCCACCATCACTTCCGTGTTTTTTGTTTCTTCCTCTGGAATGAGCAAACGATTTAGGGCAAACTGGTGCGGCTTACCGCAGACTCACAACGAACAGGGAAGAATATTTAACGTCATATATCGGTTCCACAGATCCATATGTAAAGAAGGCCGACAAAATAGGAAGAGTACAGCAATGGTGAGGAAGGTGGCGAACAAGCAGGAAAAGCAAGACCAGAATCGAGAATGAAAAACAAGACCCATTTCAGTTATTGAGAGTTTGATTCGGATGCTTAAGATCCTTTATTTTTCCTTACATCTTTGCTAAGCACGAAACATGATGTTCTTTCATTTTAAATTCTTGTAAGCAAATGTGAGGGGTGGAAAGGTTTGCACTTTTATGGCCGGCCCTGGGCGAAACGGTATCGCTACGCCACTAGCCATTACCAATTCTGTTAACCTTACTTCAGTGTTCTGTAACAAGGGTCCGCAAAACATGTAATGGGGTTCCGTGAGTTTTACGGGTTCCGTGAGCATTCCTCGTTTTTTAGGGAACATGATTTCTTGCTTCAACATGTTGATGCGTCATTATTGTAACTTTTACATCACCGTGCCGCATTCAGACTCCAAGTAGGCCACTTAGTTGTGCAGGAGGTTAAGTGTAGACAGGGGAACAAGAAATATTGAGAGTTGTTGTGTCACTTGCTGTTCATTGTTGTGCAATTAAGAAGAACATTTTTGTTGCATCATAGTCATACGAAGTTGCGGATGTACTGTATAGTTCACAGTGTCAGTAATGTACATCGAAGTAGTAAAGAGTTGACAACGGACTAGAGCTGATGTTCAGCTTTTTTGGGAGTAAAGTAAACAAAGTGTGAAACCCAATTTTTACTATTTAGTCAAGCCAGATGAAGCAAAATAGTACGTTTTCTTATGTGAAACGAAATTATAACAACAGCGAAGGTGTGGACGGTAATGACCAATGTAGTTCAAATGTGAAAGAGGCACCTAATCCCAAGCGGGCCGAATGTAATTCAATTGGCAAGTTAAAAAATGGGACGACACGTATTTGAGATATGAGTTCTTTTTGCCAAATTCTGAATGTAGCAGATACATTCCAGCAATGCAAGAACAACAGTCATTAAATTCCTTGCTTTTCAACATCAGTAACAACTGTTTACTTGTTGAAGTGTCCAATAATGAAATATTCGATTTTCTTACAAGAATTCGTGCTTTTCCAATTTTTGTTAATGGGGGTTCCATGACAAACAAGAAAGTATATCAGGGGTTCCACGATGGCAAAAAGGTTGAAGAGCACTGCCTTACTTTCGTATGTGTGCATGTAAATGTTGTTATTATTATTCATGTAATGGTTCATTGTTTTGCCTTGCAATTGCATTTTACATGTTGTCTTTTTCATATTGTTTGACTCTCTCTTCTATTGATGTGGAAATGAACCACTGACCATTTCAAGACCTGGCCTGTCATCATTGGAATTTTCGAATAAACAAACAAGCATTGCGATTGCTTTGGAACGGTGAGGCCTGACATTCAATTTACCGTTCTAGGGATGAATTTGAAATACCTGCCATGGAATGGAAGCCATGGATTATTCGGAATGTGTGCAAGCAAATTTTTTTATTCTTAAGCGCGACAGAGAACATTGCAATGCACTGTCAATCATGAACTTCTATGTAGCAGCAGGAAATAAAGTAAATGGTGATTGTGAATCAACCTTGCATTCAAAATTTCTCGAACCAGGCTTTTGCAGATCATTTGAAAAAAAATCAAAGATTCTATGTCTCAGAGTGTTACTTTTCCAGTCTCTGCTACACTTCAGTTGGCTGCATGGACCTACAGCTAGTCAAAGTGGTGCAGGGTTGATTACAGTTTACACGATTCAAAATTCAACTGTGTTTATTAAACTAACATCATTATTAAACTACTATTTCCGAATAGAGCATTATTTTCATGCCATTTGCGACTCACTAATATTTTGCACATACTGAGCTGAGAGCCCTGCATTGAAGTGAATGAAAAGGACAATTGCAACAGCAACTTCAAATGTTCGCATTCTTCACGCAATTCTGCAAGAGACATTATAGTCTCTGTTACGGTGACCAAGCTACAAAGATATTCTCTCCAGTAATTGCCTTTTGAAAAAGAACTTTTGATCAAATTGTTGCGAGTTTGGTGGACATCGCTTCTCACTGATTTTCTCACCAGTTGTTTTACCATTCAACAATCGCTAAGGTCTGCTCTACAGAAACCAGTATCAGTCTTTCTTTTTCTATGATCAATTACATCACTTTACTATCCGCTACAAACGCAGTTATCCCAAGACAATAGAATATTATCTTCTTTTCTACTAAAAAAATTCCAGTAAAACAGTTTTTGCAAGCGTGGTCTTGAATCACATTGAATGATATAAATTATTTTGTGAAAGGTGAAAACCAGAAGTAAATTATCACACTTCTAAGTAAATAATTATCTCTGAAAAAAGAAAGCAGTCAAAGATTTTGCTTTTTTATTTCGCTCTGACACTTTAGAACATCAAGATGTGCACGAAATTTTGGGAAAAATTGACTAAATGAAACATACGCAGAGAATTTATCAGCGTAAGTTGAAGTTGTCTAATTAAGGAATTAACTTCACCAGCGTGATGAATAGTTTTGATTTTTATGCACATAGTCACTGCGGCCGGGAAAGCATAGAAAAAAGGAAGAAAACATGCTATAGAAAATTACTGATTTCTCAAAATGAAGCAAATGCACGTAACACTTTGCTCTTTTCTTCTGTGGCCCAAGGTCAGGGGTCGGAAAAGTTGTTGGACTGCTAAGCCTTTTCAAAGATTCAAGAAAGCTTGCTAGGCCGGATGAAACAAAAGCCCATTGAACAGTTGTTTTACTAAAGAATACCATGCGATGACTGATAACCATGATGTTGCATGCACGTGAAGAGAGATGCGAGATTTAATGTCACCGATTGCAGTTTAGCAATAACATGACATTTTAGGATGTTCATCATTCGGCTGAGAGCGAAACTGGTTCTTACCAAACTTAATTTTTGGGAAAAAGGTGCTCGAAGGATCACATGCAGGACATTAAATGCAAGTTAAATCCAAGGATCGGCTCAATTAGTACTGAGGAAAGTTGCACTGATTGTAAACATCAACACTTTTGCTTTGAGTGCAAATACTTTGGAGTAACATTAGACAGGACGTTTACGAATCGCCCAGACCTCGATTCACTTCGCAAAAACTGAAATCAAGCGTCGCACCCTTGAGGCGGCTTGCTGCCTCGGGCCGGGGCAACAACTTTGCGAACAGCTACCTTAGCTCTGGTCCATTTAACCGCAGAGTACTGCCAATGCGCTCCTGCATGATGCTGCAGTGTTCACACCAGCATCATTGACTTTGCCATCAACAACGCCTTGTGAACTGCGATTGGATGCCTACGTCCTACACTAGCGGACAATCTTTCTATCCTCGCGGGCATCCAACCTGCTGAGCTTCGTCACAGAGGAGCAACACTGTCTCTAGCACGACCTGAAATGGAGTCTGGACATCTACTCCACTGAACGCTCACTCGCCCACCGGTGGCAATGCATGACATCTCAAATTGAGTCACTCATTTGTGCTCGCCGCACAACAACTCGTTTCATCTGACGACAACAACAGAAGTGCGGCGCTATGGGCGGATTACCGATGGAATGCGAAATGGTTGGATGGCACTGTAAGACTCCGTACTTTCATACCTGACATTGTCACCCACCCTTCTGGATTGACCCTTCCAAGAACAGCGTGGGTCCGGCTTAACCGTCTCCGCACCCGTGTCCAACGTTTCCTCTCCTGCTTATACAAATGTGTTATGTCCCCTTCTGCGGCTTGTGAGTGTGGCGCAGCAAAACAGACAGTTGACCATGTTGCTCTTCACTATCCGATTCATCGACTTTTCCATGGATCTCATGGCCTGACGGTTCTAGATGACGAGACAATGGATGGCTGCTCAACACCATCCCCGAGATCTAGTGTGTCCTAGCAGTGGATTAAAATAGTTCTCTGAAACGATGAAGAAGAAGAATGACTGTGAACTAAAAACGTTAAGCAATGTATCCATGCTAAAATGCAGCTCTGCGAGACTTGAAAGACGAAGGTGGATCTACGTCAAATCGACTTTACTCTGGACGGAATAATAACATGCGAACTGCTAGAAGTTTAATCAGGTCGGATGCGATGATAAATAGCAAGAAGGGCGTTTGCCCAGACAGGACTGCTGGCTTAGCCGTATCCGGCTTATAGTCTAGAGAGTTTGCGGAACCCTACGGCTTGGTCTAAAGGTCGATAATCAAGGTTAGCAATAGAGTGTCGTCAAAGACTGACGTAGAACGCAAGGAAAATTCAGTTTGCAAGGAAATTATTCGATTGAAATGATTAAAATTCGCAGGTTATTGACAGACAACTCAACAAGGTATATGTGAGAAGGTGTATCACATCTACCACTTACCAGTAGAGTACGGTTTGCCAAGCGAAAGCATTTTTCATTGCAAGAGCTGATACAAGGTCTTTATTTCTGCTGGGTGCTTATTAAGGGACAGAGTACCCACTGCGACGATTCAGAACCCTGCAGTTGGAAACAGTACTGTAGATACGACATTTCTGTAGGAATGTTCCGAATTCACGTTTAGCTACGCATCCTCCACCTAAAGTTATGAAGCGTAGGAAACTTAAGGTCTGAAGCTGCGAAATTTCGTTGTTCCGCACAATCTTCACGCACAATATTGGTCATTTTTTCTGAATAATTATTGTGAATGCTGCTATTTTAGGATGATGTTGTGATGCTAGCACAGAATAAAATCTTTTTCTCAATCGATTTTCTAGAATTGCTTTTCTTTTTTGTATGCACACATGTCTTTGCGGTAACCAAAGCTGACGTTACCCTGCCACTTATGACCAGTGGCGGCTCGTGATGAAAATGGCCGGGAGGGCTTCGAAATTTCATCTCTGGTTGAACATATAGGATTGTCGCCCTGGCTGTTTTTATAATTAGTGGCGTTTCCAGTCACTCCAGCAGTCCTAA
>JGI24021J15306_10009579_pt1 | contig 11988 bp, 10 predicted proteins | sample Ectturendosymbi1_FD_15306 | JGI IMG/M metagenome (IMG submission 15306)
TTTGGTAAAGAATAAATCAGATCTCCGCTTCTATGAGGGGCCGTTTGTAAAAATATTATATCTGACAGATTTAGCACAAAAAGTGCTATCTCTGCCATCAGAAATGTTATCTCTGGTAGAGATAGCTATCTCTACATGCAGAGATGTTATCTCTGGCAGAGATAGCTATCTCTACATGCAGAGATGTTATATCTGGCAGAGATAGCTATCTCTGCATGCCGAGATGTTATCTCGGGCAGAGATAGCTATCTCTGCATGCAGAGATTTTTTCTCTGCCAGATAAAGCTATCTCTGCATGCAGAGATAGCTATCTCTACCAGAGATAACATTTCTGATGGCAGAGATAGCACTTTTTGTGCTAAATCTGTCAGATATAATTTTTGTGCTAAATCTGTCAGATATAATGCATGCAGAGATAGCGCTGAAGCGTGTCGAAGAAAAGCATGGTATCCTGTCTGAAGAAAAACTTGGTGTTCTGTTTCAGTAATCTAGACAAAATCTAGGCTGCTGCAAGGCATGATTTCCCCGGCGTCATACAAAGCCAGGTGGTTTCAGGTCTAAATTATGCTGTTTTCATTATAACACTCGTTTGTGTAGACGAAAGACAACAAAAAACTTGGGATGGTTGTCTTAGTGCTAGTGACATTTTTTGCTGAAATTGTGGAAAGAGGTTCTGGTCAATTGTTAAGTCCGACTATTCCAACTGTTCTCACCAGACACAGCTCACCACCTCTGAGCGCCTTCAGGTGCAAAAAGAGAATGTTCTCACAGAAAGAGCGCGCTGAAAGCGAAGTGCTCGCTTGGAGACAAGCACTGTATTGTAAAGAGAAAAACGCTGTGGATACCATGCTTTCCTTCGACACGCTTCAGCGCTATCCTGCATGCATAGCTATCTCTGGCAGAGATAGCCAGAGATAACATCTCTGCATGCAGAGATAGCTATCTCTACCAGAGATAACGTCTCTGCATGCAGAGATAGCTATCTCTGCTAGAGATAACATCTCTGCATGCAGAGATAGCTATCTCTACCAGAGATAACATCTCTGCATGCAGAGGTAGCTATCTCTGCCAGAGATAATATCTTTGCATGCAGAGATAGCTATCTCTAACAGATATTACATCTCTGCATGCAGAGATAGCTATCTCTACCAGAGATAACGTCTCTGCATGCAGAGATAGCTATCTCTGCCAGAGATAACATCTTTCCATGCAGAGATAGCTATCTCTGCCAGAGATAGCACGTTTTGTGCTAAATCTGTCAGATATTAAATTTTTTTACAAACGGCGACCCATACGCTTCTTCCAACTACAACACAATCTGAAGCAGTTCCTCTGATGCATTAATTCTTGAAGCAACTGCCTTCATTAGTGTGTGTCTTTACAAGACGTGAGGTTGATGTTGAGTTTTTGGAAAAATATGCGCGTGTACACTCCATCCCGGTATGACGTCAACGCTTACATCGACCTAGGTATTGCAGGCAACGTCCGTCAACATGGGTTACAATCATCAAAAGGTTACTGCTGTTTATTTTTTATGAGTGGATGCTCGACGACTAATGGCGAATAGTTGGAGGTGAAGCCTTGTACAGATTCCCGATTCGCGCCTTTTTTAAATGATCAAACGGATGACGATGAAATTTCAGGCACTCTGATTGGTTTATGGTTCTCTGGGTGGTGTCGGTGTTTCATTTTAACTTTGCTTTGTCACAGTCTTTCTGTTGGTAGGTAAGACTTTCAGACTCCACTACCATATCGTTGTTTGTGTTCTGGAATGCCAAATCTGCCACAACAGCTGCTCATTTCTAGCTGCACGTATGACGTATAAAGGAGATGAAGTAATTGTTTTAAGGGTTTCATCTTGCAGTTGCATTTGCTTTTGCTCTTAAACCTATCAAAATAGCAAGTCCCAGAAAAACATGCTGTGCTTGCCACAGATGCGCTTGCAATAGGGGGTACAGTGGAAATGGTATATCTTGTGAGGGTATAGATGAATGCGCCACCAATACCCACAATTGTAACATGAATGCTAAGTGCATCAACAATCCCGGAAGCTTCACGTAAGACAAAGACGTTGAAATTTATATGCCTTTCTGTGTTCTCGCTTTGCAAAAAATATGACGTGATTTAATCCATATTGTAGATTTTAAGAAAAGAATGATTGCGATGTGTGCTGCAGTCACATTTAAAAAGAACCTTCTTTGCTGGTAGTTGACAGTTTAGTCTGATACTTCTCTAATAGGAATGTCGTAAATCTAGCTCAGTTAAAGCAACAAACACTGGTCAAAGATTTTGTAACTGCTCCTCGGTGTATAATTGCGATTTAAAGTTGTCTTTGGTAGGAGTTGTGACGCTAGAATGCTTTTAGGGGAAGTATCATGGGGAGAGTCCTGTTGATTATATCATTAGAGCTGCAACAAGGCAAGGTTGTTTATGTTGAGGAAAGAAGTCCTGACAAGCTGTTTTCGAAGAATGAGGTCAACGACAATTTTTGCGAGTTTTGTTTTGTTTTAGGCCACACCATCATAGAAAAATACGGAGGGGCGTGTGGTCTTAAGACCACTTGTTTTTACTTGGAGGGCCTGGCTCCTGCAATTTTCAAAACTAAATGCGTGGAAACGTACATTTCAAGATTTATGTCTGTGCACCATTTGAATGAAAGATGATAGACAGATATATCTATATATATGTGTGTGTGTGTGTGTGCATAGGTGTAGGAGCAGGCACATTTGTGGTGGTGCAAAGGATATTGCCAAAATTTTCGTAGATTTGCCCAAAAATGCTTATGCGACAAACGTTCACCCTACAAATTTTCTACAGCAGTTGGTTCAATATATTTTCCTCTACCAAGTTGCTACAGGCTTGAAAATATAAAATTTGATACTTGAAACTTGGTTCTTAACAACCTAAATGAAAAAAAGTACGCTAGGCTGTGCAAGAACATTGTCAGAAGCGAGCTTGCTCTGTACTCTTGAGCATCTGCCTCACATTTCTGAAGTTTGGCGTTCCATTCACATTCCAGCTGTTACTGTCAGCAAGGAACCTCAAAACTAGCAAAGGTAGGCCTAAACCTACTTCCTTCTCTGAAGACGTATATGTGGCATGTTTTTCATTATTCATATTATGACTATGCCGTGTGTCTCACAACATTGTCTGTTTAACTTCACATATGTGCAACAAATTGTATGGCAAACTGTGCTCATCCAAACACTGTAGTGGAAATTACAGACAAAAGGTTTTCTGCACTTGCCTGGCATGGACTCTATAAAAAGGGAATATGTGCCCTGCAGCATAATCGATTACCTCATTGTACAATAAATAAAGCACATAAATGAAATGCCTTCTTTTGCCCAAACTTTCAAGTGAGTCTGTTACTCATCAACTCTCACAAACTAAAACGCAAATTTACTAGAAATAGCTCGTTGATTTTATATGTTTTTAATGTGTTTTCTCTGGGATAATAACTTTTATTTATACACTCATTAAGAAAGAAGCATAATTTCTTTAATATTGTTAAAAAATATCGAAACTCCTTTCCTGAAATTTTTGAGGTTTTGCCCTAATTTTTGAAAAATCAAAACTTTAATGATGCGCTTTCACACCCTGCACCCCCAGCTCCTACACGACTGTAAATATATATACGGTATATACTGTATATTCAGGGTTTTTTAAGGAACATATTAGGTACCCGATGTGAACCTGTAGGGACCCGATTTTCTTTGATTCTAGGGACCCGATGAGGATTTTCTCTGATTGTAGGGCCCATTTTTAAAATTCTATGGACCCGCCCTAAAACGCCTTAAAAAACCTGGTATATTCTACTGCAACACTTAATACTCTTGTTGCTACATGCATGTGTTCCGGTCAGTTACTTAGCGTGGGGATGTAAGAATAGCTGTTCCCTGGGTGCAAAATTTCAAATCAAAATATCATTCCATAGCATTACCAAGTTATTTTTATCTGTGACTTACGGTTACTACGTGTTAGGGGCGTACAAGGCCCTTGCAAGCCATTTCAGCGTCTTAGGAAAGATACATTGTCAGTTCCCCCTCATAATTTATGACGTCATGCGATCAGCCGTGGCAGGACCTTTTTGCAAAATTGCCCACCGAATCTACTTGGTAAACGTAAACAGATACATTCTCTTTGCACATCTTAAAATTACCCGTGGGACCTAAGCAAGGTCTATTCTAGAACCACTCCCCCGAAAAAGAACCTCATAGGACGATTTTTTCATCAAACTAATTTATTAGATGCATGCCGAGTTTATTTGAACACCAAATTAATCGAATTATTTCCTGAACAAATATCAGCCGTTACAGCATTTACATAAACAAAAATTCTAACATTGGCCGCTGAAAACCATTTTACAGTCGGATGTCGTAACAATCGACGACGTTCCGCACGCGCAACAAACCTCTCATGTTCGTGAAGGTCACCGTGGTGGTCATGATGCGTGCCAGCTGTCATATATTTGTTACATAAATTACGGTGTTGCGTCCTATAATCGAAATCTGACTGGTTAGCTGTTTCAATTTTATTACTGTTAGGTTTGAAACATGTGCAATTGGCGTACACTGTGATTCAGTGCGTTGTTGAGAATTATCGCAAGTCTTAAATTAGGTGATGCTGGTTGATGTGTGATGATAACATTTTGCAATGAACTGTGGCTAGGTGCGCTTGCAACGCTGGTTTTACTGGAAGTGGAGTCGCCTGCTCAGACATTGATGAATGTACAAGCTCGCCATGCATGAACGGGATGTGTATGAACAGCGTTGGAAGCTTCATGTAAATTACTGTTCTTGTAGATACGATGTCGGAAACGTTGCATGTACTTTTTGTCCTGTTAAAAAATCGAGTTGGAAACTCTGTTCAAGTAACTGGTCTGCAATTCATTTTTATTACTTTTTTCATACTTATGCGTGCCCAATAGAAAAGTGACCTGACATGGATATCTAGAGTAGAAGGAAGCGTCAGACGAAACCAGTTAAAACTACTGTACTTTTGGCGTTACCCGATTTCAGTAAATGTTGCAGCTCTTGAAAACAACTTATCTTTTACCAAATTACGTCATCGGTAATCAAATCATGTGGGATTTTGTTTGTTTTCTTTTCTACGCATTACATTTCCACGTCTTTTTGCACAGATGCAATTGCAACACTGGCTTCACTGGAAGTGGAACCACATGCAACGACATCAATGAATGCGACAGCGCGATTTCTCCCTGCCATCGTGATGCCCGGTGTACAAACACACCTGGTAGCTTCATGTGCACGTGCTTGGAGGAGTTCGTTGGTGATGGACGGGACAAGTGTGAAGGTGAGTATTTGTTACATATACAGAGCAAATATCCCTTGTCGTTTTCATAATTTGTCAGTTTGTACGTCTCGATTAAAATATGCTGCAAAATTTCGATCACGTGACCAAAATGCCCAAGATATGTTGGTGAAGCAGGTTCTTTTTATCGTTACATGTACATAAAAACGACCATGGCCCTATCCGAAGAGCACGTGGCATGGTTGCGTCTCTGACTTGACTTCGAAAAGCTTTAGTGAGGCGCAAACAGTGACATCAGAAATTTGCATAAAACCATGGGTTGTTTCAAAACTTTATCTGTTACCTCGTGATTCCTGCAAGAAAGAGTTGGGAGTCAGGAACTGACGATGTAGCACAGTTGTTCCCAACCGGGATGACATTTACAATGCCCAGGGGTGCCGCGAGCTAAGACGTTTTTTTTAATACGTCATAAAAAATGCATTTTCAAACTGTGATCAAACCTCAAATCAAATAGATATGGGTTCGACACTGGGTGCCGCAATTTATATTTCTCTCCTATAGGGTGTCACAAGCCTAAAAACGTTGGGAATCACTGATGTAGCATGTAAGGAATAAAACTGATCCGTAGCGAATGCAAAATAGGCGTTTGATAAATTTAAAAGTGTCTTGATCACACTGGCAAAAAATAGAAACCGAATCTATCGTTTCGTATTGGTGTACAGGTGTTGTAACTGTGTGTGAGTGTTGAGAAATTATGTTAGCATTACTTCTGCAAAACTTCGCGCCAGATGGAATGTTGCGAATAATCCCAGGTTATCATTTGAAGCAAATATTATTACAACACGGCTAATCCTTATAAAAATTACGTGTTTCTAAATCCAACTTGGGCAAAGCGAAATTTTGCTTCCATATTCGTTTTCCAGCACAAGGATTTTTTGCCTGTTAACTGCATAATTTTTCACTTTATTTGTCTGATATTATTTTCCGCGTTCAGACGTTTATAATTTCTACCGAAATCAAATTTATAAAAGGCGGTGAAAATGCAGCCTTCATTGGCATTGGACGACAACCTATACGCTTTTACGCAGCTTGCAATCTGACCTCGCCCTGTCACGTAAACGGCGCTTGCCAAAATGTCAGCGGAAGTTTGCAGTGTCAATGCAAAAGTGGTTACACTGGTGACGGGCTGACAAGCTGTACCGACATTGATGAGTGTGCGTCGACACCTGCCGTCTGCGACAGCAATGCGGAATGCAGAAATACAATTCCTAGCTTCGATTGCACTTGCAACGCTGGCTACACCGGCGACGGCAAAGTTTGCACCGATATTGACGAGTGCCGCAGTGACACGCTTAACAACTGCAGCGCTTACGCGGAGTGCACCAACAGCGTGCCCGGGTTTTCGTGCGCTTGCAATAGCGGTTTCCAGGGCAACGGTACAACGTGTGCTGACGTCAACGAATGCCGAACCGGTGCACACGATTGTGATACGAACGCAAACTGCACTAATCGGTCGCCTGGTTTTGAATGTATTTGCAAAACTGGATTTACTGGAAATGGAACTTTCTGCACTGATGTTGACGAGTGTTCGGACATGCGTTGCGACAAGTAAGATGCCATTTGTTTGCTTATTTTTACTGCTAAGCTGTGATTTTTCATAATTTTTTTCTATTACTGCTGGTTAGCACTTTGATCAACATCAGTTTTAAAAGTGATGTGGACGTTTACTTAAAAGAAAAACGTCTCGTCAAACTGGATTTCAGAATCAAAACCATCCAAGAATCACTGGTGTTAGCGTCAACCCTGTGTAGAATCTAAACTTGAAGTATATATGGAATAACTAAAGCCATCCCAAAATAGATGCTTTTCATCAGGGGCGGGCAATTAATTTTGCTCGGGGGACACTTTTGGAATTCCGTGTTTAGCCGGGGGCCGACAAGTTAGACACAACANTAAGTTGGAGGAAATCTTTAATTTGAAGATTTTTTCTGAATGCTTCCGCGGGCCACTGAAAACGCTGCGACGGGCCACATGTGGCCCGCGGGCCGCTAATTGCCCACCTCTGCTATAAATGACAAAAGTTTTTAAATTCCTATTTAGCGATCAGGTGTTTACAGACATGGAGGTAGTTTCTTTAAATGCTGCGCATTTGTAAGCAATTACGACCATCCTCGTTTGGCGTTTCAACCGCAAAATATAATCACAGATGTCGATTCTTTGAATTTTTACGATCGCGCATTTCGACTCAACGTATCAACGTTGAAGGGGTGAAAAGGGGGTGGCAACGGGGTGAAGGTGCCGTTTTCTTAACAGTATCATAGGTTATTTCATGGTTGATCAAGATAGAATTGAAACAAATTTACCTGCAGCTATTCACGCACCCAGAAAATTAATATGGGTTCTTATTTATAATCTCTGTTATTATTTTTGAGGCCAACATTGTTGCTGAACAGACGCAAGAATGTTGGTAACGATTTTTTGTTTTTTATAAGTTTCTATCGCGTGTTCAACCCCCCCTGGGGCTGCCGCTGCTCCGGCGTCCCCGTCGTCAGTAACTTTTATCATCACTTACGAACTCTTTGCAGAAATGCGAGTTGTACAAATACAGAGGGCAGCTTTTCGTGCTCCTGCAACACCGGGTTCACTGGCTCAGGCTTGATGTGCAACGATACCGACGAATGCTCAGCTTCTCCAAAGCCATGCAGTCCAACAGGCGCTACCTGCACAAATACTATAGGGTCGTACAGCTGCGCGTGCAACGACGGTTACTCAGGTTTGTATTTGTTCCCTGCAGCTGAAATAGTTGCAAGCAGAGATGCATAAAACACAATGTTTGCCCACAGAACTTTCTTATTTCTGCTGACATCCTATTGTCAAAAATTAAGCAGGTAATCGAATGTCTTTTGCAGTGTCAGTGACCCATTGCTCACGCAAAAATCCCCATGCAGTTGGCATTGATTTCAGGACATGTGGAAGTGATTTTCCATTAATTTCGTCTCTACACATGACCTAGGTAGAAATCGCAATTTTTATACACAGTATATTAATCGAACTAATAAGACTAAACTGTTACGTGATTTCTTTTCTATTTCACCCAAAAGTGTTTTTTTCCTGACTTTGATTGTAATGAAGCCGAATCGCATGCGTTGACAAAAGAAAACTGGTGCCCTTTAAAATTTCGTAAGCCTTCTTAACGTTTTACTACTCGCTAAAACAATGCTGATATATTTAGACGCTCGCTCAGGAATTATTGATCGTCTCTAAATACCTTCCTCTTGTCTTTTTGAAAGCCACCTGTTCGACCTTTTCCTCTTACAAATCTGAAAAGTGGTCGATTGGCATGCAAAACGACGTATAGTTACAGGAAAGGAATTTTTTTACTGACGAAGGGAATAAACGTTGGGCATTTCCTCAGCGTTTGTGTCTCACAAAAAAAGCGAATCGTCTTTTCCTAAACTTCAAGTTGTCAAAAGAAAAAACGGCATGAGAAAATTCTGAGAAAAAACATTTTTGGAGTTCATCATGACAAAAAGAACAAGACACTGAAACTCTTCAAATAAGGAACTGTTGTCGCTGTTTTTGTTGGTTTCAAGAAAAACCGAATCTGAGATAAACAGCATTGCTTCGTAGCAAACAAAATTTAGTGTGTGTAACAAAGGTGGCTTTCTGTTGTGAACTATAAAAATATTTAAATTCATTTTCGTAATCAAGCTTCCTATTTATGCTTACTACGGTCTTACGTGGGGAAAAGGGTGTGTGTTGCAAAACTTCTTTTATTTCGCATCAGCAAAATCATAGGGACTTCTGGCGATTCTTCCAAATGGTTTGGAAAATCTGCGTAAACCCAGAGAATGGCCAACGCCGTTTCTCAAGTATTTCAAATGCAGTTCCCCTTACCCCAGAAATATCCCACTGGCACATTTTCGTTGAATGCGGTTATAGCAGCGACGTCTGTGAAATCATGTTTTGTTAGCAACATTGATGTGTCATGTGGATAACTCCGTTATAAGTAATTCAAAAAAATATTTTAAAAAATGCCAAAGCCACGCTTACAGTAATGTAATGAAAGCAACTGTTTCGTGAAATGCCTATGAGTGTTACTTGTACTTGAATGTTTTCAAGGAAACGGAAGTACGTGTTCGAACATCAACGAATGTGACCTCAACATGGACAACTGCCATGCGAACGCTACTTGCACAGACACGGTTGGAAGCTTCACTTGCAGCTGCGGATCTGGTTTCACTGGGGACGGCCGGACATGTCGACGTAAGTTCTGGATGAGATATTTATTTTGAGGATAATTTCCAGCACCCTGAAAACAAACGATTAAAACGCAGTCATTCCAGCTCGTTGATTTGCAGAATTTCGATAGCTTTCTCTGTGCCCAGAGGGCCACTTGCAGTTGAAGTTGCCACACTGTAATGTCTAGCTGGGCTTTTGCTCCAATTTGTTGCCTTCATTTGTGATAATAAATCTTCTTCTTCTTGCATGTGAGCAGCGGTTCAAACAAAATCCACAAGGTCCTCAAGCCATTTAGTGTCGTTAAAAGTAGGGACGCAGGTCTTCCAGGTAGTTCGGAGGGTGAAGGATGTCACAGGCGAATATTATTTGACTGGCCAATTGCTCCTCAGCGCCACAGATGCATTTGGGTGTGTCTAGCATGCCCCAGCAATACAGGTATGTATCAAAGCGATCGACGCCAGTTCTTAGCCTATTCAGTGCTACCCACAGACTCCGGGGAAGCTCTAAGCCGGGCGGGAGGCAAACGGCAGGGGTAACTACAAACTGGGCCGGTGGTCTGGCACTTACCCATGCCGCTCTCCATGACCCCAGGATATTGAATCCGGAGTTGATCAGCGCCGCAGCATGGCAGCGGAAGGGGTGTCGTGAATGCAGGTGCTGTGTGCCGAGGGTCTGTGCACTATGGACAAAGGCATGAAGGGGGTGGTTAGTATTCAACTGTACCTGGAGCGCCAGCTCAAAAATGGAGTGTTCCCTAGGCAGGTGGGTCGGTGAAATTCCCGTGAGTACAGGTAAAAGCTTCCTGCGGATTGGTTTCAGACACCCAGAGATGATGCGCAATGTGCCGTTCAACGCAACATCTAGCTTCGCAGCGTAGGTGCTGGGGCGGCGTATTCCGCGGCACTGTAGACTGAGGCCAGCGCTGAAGTTCGCAGAACAGAGGCGTGGGCACCCAATGTTGAGCCAGCCAGGAGACTTAAGAGGCAATTCCGGGTTCTGACTTTGCCACAGAGGCCTTCCAAGTGTTGCCTGAAGGTGAGTTGGCGGTCAAGCGTGACCCCAAGGTAAGTGAGATTCTGCGTGTAGGGGATGGTGGTAGCATTGACGGTGACCGCAAGTTTACGGCTGGATTCCCTATTATTCAGGCGGAACGCAGTGCATGTAGTTTTGGCCGTGCTCAACCAGAGCCTCCATGCAGATAGGTAATCAACAATTCTTTGCTTGTCCAAGGAAGGGACTTCTTCCACCTTATTCCAACCCTTGTGAGAAAACAGGAGGGCCAGGTCATCAGCATAGCTATATTGAGTGGACACGGTGTCAGGAATGTCACTGATATAGATGTTAAAAAGCATAGACGCAAGCGTTGACCCTTAAGGCACTCAGTTCTTCAAACGTCGGAGGCGGCTGCATTGCCCATCACTAGTTTTAAGGATGAAGCTGCGGTTTGAGATAATGTTGACAATGAAGCAGGCCAGGTGTCGGTCGTGAATGGCCTGGAGTAGCTTCAGTGACAAACCCTGATGCCAGGCAGTGTCATAGACCGCAGTAAGATGCACAAAAACTCGACCCTATTTACGTCTTCCTTCATAGTTCTCTTCAATATTGCTGGTCAGTTTAAATACCTATTGGACAGCAGAACGACCCCTTCGAAAGCCACCTTGTTGAGTCGGCAGCTGGGGGTCGACAACAGGTTCGAGTCAAAACAGGAGGCGTTCAAGTAGCTTGTACGCAGGGCCGGATTAAATGAGCGCGAGGCCCCGGCCAAAGTCGTGACCGCGAGGCCCCCTAAAGGCTTAGCACAACTGCGTAGCGTTTCACATGATCTCGTTACAGCTTTGCAGAAGCACCGGTTAAAAACGTCAAAACTTACACGATTGGCAGCCTACACTTCAGAGACAATTGGGGGTGACCATGTACGGCGGTTCGTATGTGGGTAATTTGTTCAAAAGGAAAGTTGTAACGCAAAAAAAACGATTTTTTGATACCGTGACATTACACAACAATCTTTTTTGTCATAGACTCTCTGACCATCGTGAATAGCATCAAACGACTTTTATGACAGGCTTCTTTTCACACAGTACAAAAATACGTGGCATGTTAGAAAGAATACGTCTACGCAGACTTGAGGGAATACGTCTTTATCGTTAAGGTTTAGTTCTGACTTTCTTAGTGAGCACTACGGACAAAGCTATATTTTCTATGGCGAGTTTTTGTAATTCATCTGCTCAGTTTTTAAGACTGCGTGGTGTTCTAACTTTAGTAAGTTGTACGATAGTCTTGTCAACATGTTCTACTCCTCATGGCTTGAAACAGTTTGGCTTGCAATTTGAAACAACACGAGAGTTTCTAACCTTCTTGTTTTGTCACAGCTCATGCTGTTCTGGCCGTTGATTATTCTTAAATTATGACTTGTTTGTAGAAAATTCTCAAAACAATGGATGTTAGGCAGGTTATGAAACGAAAAAGCATTTC
>JGI24021J15306_10009582_pt1 | contig 11987 bp, 8 predicted proteins | sample Ectturendosymbi1_FD_15306 | JGI IMG/M metagenome (IMG submission 15306)
GTCTGTGGTACCAAGGAAAGGAGAGATGTTAGATAAAATGAAGTGCTCAAGCAGCTTTGACACCACTGTGGCTACTGCGACTGGTCTGTAATACTCCGAGGGTGTATTGAGATTAGATGTTGGGACATTCAACAGTGCTGGGAAATAAATCCAAATCTGGACTCACGTTCTCATACTAAGAACTTGAACTTGCTTCCATCCAGATTGACTTTTCAAGCATTCATTCTAGCAATCTAACAACATTGCACCCGCATGAAGAAGATTGGTGCTGATGAATGTTATGCAACTTTTGGATTGGCCCCTTTTCCTCACTGCTCCAGTGAACATTTCTTACCAGTTCTGTTTTATTTCTCACAATATTTTGCTATTAAACTTTGTTGAAAAGGGGTATGCAGATTGACGAAAATTTGACTTGGGGGTATTGAGGCGTTAAAACTTTAAGGACCACTGAACCAGAAGATGAGATCACCATTAAAATTGCTGCCTTAAAAAAACTGGGTTTTCGTTGGGAAACACTAGGCAAATGGCTGTAGTGTGTATTGTATTTTGCTGCAACTGTAATGTCAATTAACACAAAACAAGTGGATACTAAAGGTGAATTTCCACCATTTTGCACTACAAGGATACACGCACACAACAGCCATTTTTTAGAAACATTGCAGAAGGAAACAGCAAATATTTGCATTCTGTCACTGCGGCAGCTGCAACCCAAATTCATTTGCAAATATGAACGTCGTTGGGACAACTGTCAAAAGCATCTTGTCAAAAAGAGTTATGTCAACAGCAAAAATGAGAAAAACTCACATGTGGCAAGCAACAGCTCCCCTTTCATTGTTGCTTCACCAGGTGCAAAGTTGACAGATGTCACAGGTAGCCTGTCTGACTTGGTTTCATCATCAGCAAGATGGTAGATGCATGTGCCAGATGAAGCTTTGTAAACCTACACAACAACAGCGCACAAGGAAAGTCCTAAAGCAGTGGTTCTTAACCTTTTCTCTACCACACCTCCCTTAAGTAAATGTCCTTTGTTTCAAGCCCCCCCTGACATTAAATAAATTGTAAAAACAAATGTATTTATTGTTAGTTTATTGATCAAACCTTCCATGGTGTGGAGCGCGTAATGGCTCAAGCCCAGAAATTTGCTGGCACCTCTCTGAGTAGGCGTGCCACCCTGGTGAAGAACCACTGAAAAGTGTAAACCAATGAAGATTGACTGTTATATCAATTGATTTCAAAAGTTTATGCATGACACAGTTTCACCACACAAAGCTGCAAGAAGTTCAATTCTACCTGAAGCTGTAATAGATAAAGCTGTTCTGAACACAAACTCCCATTGGAAGCTCCCACAATTGTGAAAGCATTCACTGATTACAGAATAAATGTTGCAACACATCAAACTTTACCACATAGTTTAACAAGTACATGACACATAATTTTCTGAAATAAGCAGAAGTTGTCAAGTCCTAACTAGCAACAAACATTTTGCAGCCAGTTGTATGGATATACACTAATGTAATTTGTACTGTTTATCTGAAAAATGACACTGCAAATGAGAATGTTTGAATAAGGACTGAGGATGCATAATTTTACATGAAATTGATTTCCTATTAAAAATTTGCTGATTGATTCCTTGCTTAATCCCATTGTGGAGAGTACATACTTGAATATAGATATGTGCACGTTTGATCATTACAAAAAGGATGAAATCAGAGCGCAGTCGGCTGATTCCTTGTAAGCATACAGAAATCCTAGTGCCTTTTAACTGCAAATGACAAATTGCATACCTTAATATCACCACTGGACAATCCAACAGCAAACATTTTGCCATCTTCTGAAAATTTGCAACACATGCCATGACAGTTAAGATCTCTGTAATATTGAGTTTTCTTTAACGTAAAATCAATACAACCAGATAAAAGCAGTATATCAAAACACTGTAACAAAACACAAACTGCTGATTGAACTTGCTCANGCGAAACAATGAAAGAGTTTGTTCACAGCAATACATACATGACTTTCAGAACTTTCATGTCACCATCAACAGTCATTGCACATGGTGCCTTCTCATAAAATTCTGTTACAAGCCCTTTGGTTTGGTTTTGCGGTCCATCAGCAGGGTTAACTTCACCATGATGTCGACTCAAATGAGGAGAGGAAGTGTGCATGATCTACTTTAGGTGACAGTTTTATAGTTCTTCAACAATCAAAATTACATCAATGTAAGCTAAGACTCTAACTATCTGTTAAATCTGAAATTAGCATTCACCTGAATATTATGAACTTTGAAATAGAAAAATACAAGCAAAGGAAACAGATCATCAGTGCGTTAGTACTTCAAGGATTTGAAACAAAAACCATCATTATAGGCAATCACATTGGTGTCTAAATCACTGCAACCATATAAGCATATATTTGAAATGATTTTGCAGTTTTCAAACTATATTTAAACAATTATTTGATATTGTAACCAGCAGCTAAAGTATATGCAATGTTTCATTGTTAGGCAGGTGCCTCACGAAAGTCAGTAACAATGTGGCAGATGCCAATAACTGCCCAGTCGGCAACATTTTGCAAAAAATTTGTTGTTTTCAATTGTTCTCTTTGTTCCTTCCAAGTCAAAGTTAAATTGACATACCCTCAATTTTTTAAACAGTACTATTTGTTGCAAACAAATTTTTGTGCATTCAATAATATAACTAATTTATCAAAGATTTAATAACAGCATGTGACAACAACTTTTTTGCTAACAAAGGCCAACTCAGGTGCTATCCCGCCTAGATTTGGTCAACCTCAATCTTAACAAAACTGTAGAGTACATTGAGCAAAACAACTGCGGTACTGTTTGTTATCATCCACTTAACAACGAGCTAACATTTAAAAAATACTTTATATTCACATTGTGTGACAAATCAGTTTGAAATAATGCACATTGACTTAAAGTTAAAAAGAAACATCATAACAACTATCACCAAAATTTTTAAACAGGAGTTTACCAGCCAGTATGATACCCAAAACGTAACTGATTTCTCAATGTGAGAGACTATAAATTAAGTTTAAACCAAATACTTCTGCTGCTAAATTATTGATTTCCACCATATGGCACTGAAAAGATCTTGCCCTTTGCCACCAATTTGAAAAGAAATAATTTCCTTGGAGATTCCTCCCCAATAAACTAAAATAATATCCACAAAATTTTGACTTTCATGCATCGTCATAACTGTAAACACTTAGGCTTAGGTTACAAAGTAGATATTGTTGCAATTAGTACAGAAGTATAAAACAAGCAACAGGTTGTTTATGTCATGGTCATTCCAAGTGATACACCCACAATCAGAAAAAGCTGCATTATTATGGCTTGTGTACAACAAGCATCTTCTAGTTGCCATTATAGCAAACTATGCAGAAGCATAACACGCAATAAAGCAATCCTTAATAACTGATCAATCAGATTACAAAATCTGCAACTTGAATGAATCAAATGAGCAACAAAACAGTAGTTCCTCAAACTTGTCAAATTTATCCAGTGACCAGAAAGAGCTGTTGCGATCAGAAATCCCGAGTGGCATGTGCGCAAAGCTTCGCACCGTGGCAGCAAGCAACGATAGAGATCATGCTCGCAATCTCTCTTCGCGTATGCTAGCCATCATGTTTGATTGTTCACATGTCAGTATCGGCAGAGTTTCCACGTCGCAATCTCTCTTTTTATTGCTTGCTCGCGCTACATATATAATGGTGTTATTCTTCACGCACACCCCGTTTGTGGTGAATCACACAATCAACACAACGCCACCGGAGAAGGTGCAACAGAGCCATTGGATTTTTCCTGCAGGGTTGCATTCCAGTTTTTCCTTAAATGTAACTCCATCTTCACAACATTTCTTATTGCTTTTGGTTGTTTGTGAGGGTGCAGAGGGATCTATGAATTTAAGATTCAACGATTCTAAGCAGCAACAATACCTTTGGCAATAAATTGTTAAACTGTTTGGGTTAATCACTTCATTCATTCTCATCAAAAACATAAGAAATTGAAAAGAGTAACATAAAAGCTTTGCAAGGTTTTTTGTTAAATGCTTCTTAAAAGGTTCTTGAAACAATAAGACCATGAGAGGTTCATTTAGATCAGTGGTGCTTAACCTGGAGAACGCCTCGCCAGGAGGAATCAATAAATTTTCAGGGGGGCACAAGCTATTATGTGCTCTACAACATGGAACGTTTGATCAATAAATTTACCAATATATACATTTGCTTTTAAAACTTATTTAATGTCAGGGGCCTTGAAACAAAGGACAATTACTCAAGGGAGACGTGGTAGAAAAAAGGTTAAGGACCACTGATTTACATGAATTCAAATTTTAATTTGACAACAACAGAATATTTTTCAACAATTTGGCAGTAAAAATCCTATTACCGTATTTTTCAGACCATAAGGTGCACTAAAAAATCCTTTAATTTCCTCAAAAATCGAAAGTTCACCTTATAATGCAGTGCAGCTAATGTATGAATCTGGTTGTGCTTTCTCACCTAAGACCAATTTTATGTGGTATACAGTACTATTTATTTAATTGCTAGTTATGATTTTTTTGTAAACAGACCATGTTATGCAACAAACCAACAACAATTGCAATGAGTAGCATCCTAGCTAGAGTAGCTAACACATACCACAGATCGTATTCCTCCACGAGGCTCCTGACTACATTGGTGCACACCGAATCAAACACGCGCAAAACTTTTATTTTATTCTATTCGTGTCTAGCTGATTAGGCATGTATGACAGATTAAACTCCCTTGTATGTAATGACACATTAAACTCCAAGTGGCGACTCTGGCACTCGGCAACTCCGCACTCAGGAGTTATTGTGAAAGAGTTGAATACAGTTTGACTTGTCTACGTTTTGCTTCATTCAAAGTGCCTTATAATCCGGTACACCTCATGTATGAAAAAAAGAATAGCTAACATTCAACTATTGATACTGCACCTTATAAATCTTATGGTCCGAATATTACGGTACCACATTACACGGGTCTGCAAATAGTGGGTTGTGACCCAAATTTGGGTCGAAAAACCTTCCACTCTGGGCCACGAAATAATTCAAATTTGCCATTCTCATTAGACGGAATAAATGTAATGATTTACTGTTTTATGTGCTAATTTTCATAAATTTTGTCTAAAAAAACTGCTAATGTCAAGCAACATTAGTCTCAAAATTGTTATTTTTTAGGGTCATGGCCAAACTTCTGGAAATTAATTAGGGAAATCCCCAAAAATTACTCAGCAAATTCCTAAAATAATTGGATTTTTTAGCATAATTTTGGACCCAGATTTGCTTGAAAGTCAATCAACAGCTCTAAAAGACTCGTATTATAGCCTAAAATCCAATAAAATTTGAGCCACAAAATCGGCTCATTTGGTTGACTCCTAGGGGATGGTGACATCATCGGGATGTAAACCAGATATGCATTATACTCCCATCATGTAAACATAAATGAAAAAGCCGAAATCCAAAACTGAAACACTTTTTTTATTGCAAACTACAAGACTTTCTCCATCTTTAGAGAGTTTGAACAGATCTCTAGCTCAATCTGGTGGCAAGTTATGGCTAGCAAAATTTGCCCTGAGAGGGTTAATCATACTTTTGATGTAACGTTTTTATTTTTGTTGAAAATTAGGTTTTTGAGCCATAATTTTGGTTCCACTTACACTAATCAAAGGCTTTCAAAACATGGATTTTAGCCTTGTTTCCAAAAAACTTGAGCAAAAACTGGCGTGTTGGGTTGTTGACCAAGGTCAGGTAAACTTGGCCAAAAAGGCAAAAACATGCCCCCATAATGACATTACCCACAGAAAATTCCAAACCCAAAACAATTTTTTTTTAAATCTGAACTAGGAGACTTGCTGAATTCATAGAAGGTTTGAACAGCTTTCTAGCTTAATCGCCTGGCAAGTTATGGTGTTGCAAAGCTCTGGAAATAAGTGATCGGCCCGGGATGGAAGGAGTTAAACAACATCTCTGTTCCTCAATTTTGAACAAGCTTCATGTGCCATGATGACAAATACAAAAATTGCTGTGACTCTTTTATATGGCAACACAAAAGGCAGTTTGCATTTTGCAACAAAAAATGCATTGAACTGAAATTACCACAGGCAAAGCATTGCTGAGTTGGAAAAAGTTATTTTCCAACAACTTCAGACACCATACAGCATGCATATTTCATCACACTTTGCATATAGATGTAACAGGTTCATTTTTTCAAAGAAATGGAGTATTAATATAATGTTCCAGTAATTTTCTAACAATTATCCAAGATATCCACAGACACTCATGTCTAACAAAGCCACGATTGTATAAATAACAACAAAACAAAAAAAAATATTTGACAGTTATTATTATATAGAAGATGTTTTTGCATTTGCATCAGAATCTTAATAACAATTAAAGTAATTTATTTATGTAGTAATGATTTTCTACCTCATTTTTGTAGTAAACTACAACACAGCAATATTTAGCTTTCTATATGAACCATACTCATTGAAAAATGCATTGCATTGTCAACGCGGCAAGTTGAAATAAAGGTATTAGACAAAAAATCATTAACCACTATAAAAAGATAAAAAGTAGCTACTAAGATGCTTTAACACTTCCTGTACCTAGTCATTTTTCTGAAAAATGAGCTGGATACCAGGCAGTTTTTTAGAGTTTGCCATGTTTATAGCAGTTTCATAAAACCCCTTGTAACTAAGCCCAAACATGGGATTAAGTTTTTAAGTCTGCTATTTTTCTTTATATTTTTTGTACATGATTATAGGTAATTTCAAAAGGAAAAGATCAAAACTGTTAATCAATAGATGCAAGATCCATGTTAGCATTTAGCCCGATATATGTCCTGAAAATACTAAGTATGTAAAGATACACAGGCTGGTAAATAAAGTTTTAAATTAAATTACATTTCAGACTTGCATATATTATATGTACTACCTTTGATAAATAGAAGTACCACTATACATAACTCGCTGACTAGTTTTCGAGAGATAAAGGTTAAACCACTAATCAACAGTGAAATTTATTCCAGTAATGAAGCATAAACAAAAAAATTAATGAAGTACTCAATGGCTTCAACTTTGAAGGCAGAGTTGCATTAGTGATTGCATTGCATCAGTAATGCCCCATTTGCCTTGATGGTCTTGCAATGATTAGGATGAATGCCATTGAAAACAACTATAAGAATAAGTAACACACATTACAAAACATTTTTGACAAAACATGCATACCCATCAGCACAGCCATTAACATGTATCTTTTGGCATGCTTTCCTGTGCTTGTGTGCTGACACCTCAGACAAATCATGAGAGAAAGAACTGACTCAATTAGTGTTTAAGCAAAACATGGGAACAGTTTATAAACAACACCTTTGCAGCTGACCTCTATTAACTGCAGCTCAAAACTAGCAGCAGATCTGCATTTGCACATGAAGCACATCAACTTCTACATGCAAGAGAGTCTTCACTAAATTTGTTTTGGAAAATATGCAGAACACCAAAATTTTTGCTACAGTATTACTTCCAAATAATTTCGCCTTTCTACTAATTGTGTATGCACATTCCAGTACATGCAAAATGAAATATTCCTTAAGTTTTAAAGATTACAACCAATAATGTACAAAGCATTGGTGCCTATGAAAAAAAAACAGAACGCCATGGTAGTTTTGAAGATTGTAAGTGATAGATTGTAATCTTCAATCTTGAAGATAAATCGTTGAAAACATGATGCCTACCAAGTAGGTAAAACATATACTTTGGTAAGTTAGATTCTTGGCTGTGAAAGGATAGACAGAGAATTGTTTGTTTGTTTCTTGTTTTTTTTGTTAATTTTTATGATGGCAATTGGCGGGAGGCCGAAGCCTGAATTGTGCTTCTTGCTGAGGTGATTAAGGTGAACGCTCTTGCCCAAGGAGCGCTACGGTAATTCATTCCGTGGCTGTGGATTGAACACCCAACCTTTGAGAGGCAGACACTTTACCACAGAGCTATTTGGCGCCCCCAGAGAATTGCTCATCTACAATATAAACATTTATATAAGAATATATATTAGAATCTAACTGAAATTATATACAGATGTGCAGAAATTCTGGTCAAAATTGAGATATACTTCCTGGCATGACTCTAGCTGATGAAATAATTCAGACACACATTATAACTGTTTTTACTTCATTATCTTATAAGTTTTTTGCACAATCAAGCGTCTTTTGGCTATGCAATACAATGGTTTATAGGTTAGTTTTTTTGTGCCATAGCAAGATTAAGTTAAACAAATAACCTACAGTAAATTTCATAACAGAAAGACTTGTGCACTGAACTTAAAATACCATGTACAAAATGGCTTGCACTCTGGTTATTAGATTTAAAAGTTAATTTCCATAACCTGAAATTTATATAACTGAAAAGATTCTGTAAAGCTTTGTCTTTGGCATGTTTTGCGCTTTCTGTAAGTCCCCCTATGCAATATTGTCTCATTATGAATTTGTCTTATTTGTGACTTGGCTCATTGGTTAATTATCTTGTCAGTCGCATGGCCTATGATGACATTACAACATGGTATTATGTTCTACATTGCTTGAAACCTCTGAGGAAATTACTCTGAAAAAATGTCCACAACCTGCAATCTATACAACTGAAAACAAGAAAAGAAAACTATATCAAGGAATGAGAGATTTCTCTTGACTTAATTATAAAAGACATGTATGCTTGTCATGAAGCTTTGTTTTGATGCAATGTTGTGTTCTAACTTCAACTTGGGTAATGAAAATTGTGATGCAGGCCATCTTCATGTGGGGCCGCATTTTTTGGCTCACAAGCTGCAAGTTCCCAACCCCAGGCCCTGACATTGAGTGACTTGCATAATATAAAGGTAGCTAAAAAGGTGATATTCAAGCGTGCTTGAGAACATGCACATTGCATATATAGTGCATGTATGTACAGTAGCCTATACTGTACAGCCAGAAACTCTCAAGCACGCTTTCAGAATACTCAAGCACACATGGATGATTACTTTACTGCATAGCGAAAAACATAACAAACTCACTTTGTGATCAAAATCAATCAATGACAAAGTAAAATTGGTTCAAACTTTACACCTGCCATATTTTCATCAACTAAATAGAGAAGACACATTTTTGATAAGGTACTCAGATCAGCACACTGGCGTAGTTTCTTCAACAATACAGTCACTCACAGAATCCATAANTATTTGACGAAAGCCACTCAAAATCAGCTGAAAAACAGGAAGNAGCTTGTTCCACAAGAGGAAAAGCAGGAAAAACACCAATTGCCGAAGTGTCTCCTCGTCATATAGGACTCTGCAACTGCANTTAAAAATGGGAGCCAGTAGGCTAGCAAACCACATGCTACAAGTACAGTACTGTAGTAGTAAATTTCTTCCACGACTACTGCCAGTTGCAGGCCTACAGTTGAGTATTACAATAATAATATTACTCCAGTCAGAGAAGCTTGTAGGCTATTCAAGAAAACTTTCGAAACGCAAACGCAGGATGTTTTGCCAGTCTTCAGCATCTTCCAGGACATTCTGGATTTATTCAAAAAGGAGGACGTAAATGAAAGAACATTAAAGACCATTTTATAGATTGGATGTGTGTTTTCCTGTGACACCGCTTCGCATTCCCTCCGTCACGGTTCAGAAATGGTTGTCAATAACTTCATGACGCCAACATAGAAGCAATACCACCATCAGAGATGTCAGAGGTTACCGGTGACAAGCGAAATTTGTGACTTCGCGCGATGTACGCATAGACAGAGAAATATTCTACATAGCAAATACCCCAAGAAAACTAATGATTAAGGTTTAGGAATTCGTGTTTAGGTAGTGGTGTTGGGCTACGGTTTGGGTAAAGGTGAGAAAATGAAAAATGATTGAGGTCTAAGACTAAGTCCAAAAATTTTCGGTGGTTAAATTTATTCCCATACCATAGCTTGTTGTGGGTACATGACATCTTACCAAGATGTTTTAATGGGCACAACACACATCAAAAAAGTAACTGCCAAATTTTATTTCTTTATTCTGGGAAGCAAAGTAACTGACAAACAGTAAAAGGTCAGAAATATCGCTTGAGATCGGGTCCGGTTTTTCACAATTTTTTGACTCCGGCTCAGGACCCGAATCAGGAAAACGCAAAATTTTGTCTGGGTCAACTACAGAGGTGGCCAGAGTCACTTTTGCAGATTCCGACAACGCTTCTGTTCCAAAACTTTTGAATCCAGAAAGTTTTTAAATTTCAGAATCCCACTCCTATTCAGACTCCGGCTACCATAATCTATCCAACCGAAATGCAACCATGTTTTAGTTTTACTTTCAGCAATGCCCACACAGCAGAGATGAGCACGGATCAGGACTGGATTGGACTAGATCAGAACTGAAGCCAATTTTGGCCGGATCAAGACATAGTTCGGACTGCAATTTTTTTTTAAATTGGCGGACAGGACTGGATCGTACTGAGAAAATTTTTGTTGTTTTAATGTGATTATTCTGAAAATATCAAAAAATTTAGTTGTGATGCTATTTTACAGGTTTGCTAAATGGTAGTGGATATTTTGCCATCAAATGCAAAAACTCTCCTGGGAATATTTTGCAATTCGAACTGTATCCATTTTTGTTCACATCTAACGTTGAGTTCTAGAAGCAATGAGAACATAGTTGAGTGGTTAGGACCTATGGCTGCTGTGCGCTTGTTTGTTGGCTTTGTTCTCACCATTTCCTTTGGGTTAGCTTGTGGAGCAGCGGTTACCAAACTTTTCTGAGCGAGACCCAAATCAGAGTTTGGTGAACACCTCGTGACCCATGCCTCAAACAGCACATAAAAAATGAATACTGTGTGGATGATTTTTGGCAATAAGGTCGTTTTTAATGTCAGCAATACTCTTTTGCCATGTACCTACAAGCTACAGGCAGACAAGCAGACAAGCAGTGGCAACGATGATGTTAAACAAGCCCTGTGTGGATCGCCTCTATGCTACCCATTTTTGACCCTTCTCCACCTACTGTTTGGGTGATTGTATGAATACTTACTCATCCTTACATGCTAATTTTAACAATTATACAAGCAATGTAATGTGCCTTTTTCAGTAAATTTAGTCAGTTCTTGATGATTTGAAGTTTACGTCCTTAAGAAGCGAAAATGTTTCAAACTACTCTACTTTTTTTCCCTGATGATGGCTTACGTATAAGCCGAAACGTCGAACAAAACAATGTTTTCGATTATTGTGGCTGTTTTATTTGCAATAAGAATCAACAGCAACTCCGCGCATTGCTTACCAAAGTACTCTACCACTACATAACTAAACTTTCATGCTATCAACCCTGTTACTCCACTGACATATTTCCTGAAATATTCAGCTCAGATACTTCCATAATTAACGAATCTTAACTTAGCAGCTAGGTTTAGCTGCGCTGCCATTAAAGCTCTCGTAAAACCACTTACGATGTAATAATCCAGTTGTAAAAAGACGAAGCCAAATGAAATGCCTATGATGCAATAATTCAGTCTATGACGGAATTGAAAGAACTTGAAAATGAAAAGCCAAAATTATTTTTGACAAATTTGATACACCTTGGCGCAACCCATTTTTCGACCCATAGCAACCCATACTTTGGGAACCGCTGTTGTAGAGGTTACACCTTTGATAGGAGTGGTTTTAATGTACTTTTTCAAAAAGTTTAGGGTTTACGTTTAATGTTTACCTTTAGGGTTTAGGTTAACGGATTAGGTTTCGGGTTTAGGTTTTAGGTTCAACTTTTAGGTTTAGGTTTTGAGTTTAGGTTTGAAATTTTGGGTTTAGGTTTAAGTTTTGGGTTTTGGTTTTACGTTTTAGGTTTAGGTTTTTGGTTTAGGTTTTGGGTTTAGGTTTTGGGTTTAGGTTTAGGTTTTGGGTTTAGGTTTTGGGTTTAGGTTTTGGGTTTAGGTTTTGGGTTTAGGTTTTG
>JGI24021J15306_10009584_pt1 | contig 11985 bp, 6 predicted proteins | sample Ectturendosymbi1_FD_15306 | JGI IMG/M metagenome (IMG submission 15306)
TGGCTCATGTTGCCTGGCCTAGGGCCCAACTACTAGGCCAAAGTGTTTCGCTGAAGTTTTCATTGGAAACTAGGCTCGAGTCCGATTCTTTTGAGCCTTTGATCGACTTTTTAGCATTTCTAGTTCAAAAGTTATGATCTAAATTAAACAAATTAATTAATTAACTAATTAGTCAGAAACATAACTTTTGAACCCGAAACCTCAGCAGGTCATCCAAAGTATCAAAAGACTTGGATTGTAGCCTAGTTCCCAGTAAAAACTTCAGCGAAATACTACCATCTAACGGTTGACGCTCAGGATCAGGCAAAGTGGGCCAAGGTGGCCTAAAAGTCTTCCACTTGTGACGTCACTCACAAAAAACCCAAACCCCCAAGCCAAAAATTGTTTTTCGGGTGCAGACTAGAAGACATCTTTTGACGCTTTGACCAGGTCCGTAACTCGTACAGGAGCGGAGGTATTCCCGTGCAAAGCCACGTGCGTTAGGTGTTTTTTTTCAGAAAATCCCCGAATCCACTAGGGTGCCAAAGTGTAAAGGGTGCACCATAAAAAAAAGTTAAAGAGCGCTGTCATAGCCTACAAGACTTGCTGAGTCTTTTGAGCTTTTGACTGGGTCTGTAGCGCTTACTGGACCGGAGAAATTCACAAGCAACGCCACGTGCAATTTTCGTGCGAACCGCTTAAAATTAACCTGGGTGTGAAAGTGTTAAAGGACTCAAACCGTATGAAGTGGTATTTCTGACCTTAACTGTAAACCCAAATGCTAAACCTGTGTCTCGTTTTTGAAGCGCTTTAAATAAGTACATCAAAAGTGCTTCGAAAAAAGACAGTGAAAACAAAATCTGAGAGAATAACATGCAAGCAAAGCCAAACCAAACCCTGGTGAGAGATGAGCCAAAGACCCTTTGCACAGCAGGTATAGAGGTTAGCCTCTAAAAGTGCCTGTTTGCGCCACCAGTAGGCATTCCAAGTTGGTAGTTGCATAGTCCAGGTTCAATGTGCAATGCCTGCACAGGCGTTAAATACTTTTTGATCAGGCTGTGGGATGCTCACATTCAGGTTGTCATGTGCTTAAAGAGATGGCTGTACACTTTGAGCTTTAACGCTTTACGTCTCGCGCAAGCCAGTATAGCAGCTGGCACTTTTTTGGCCATAACTCACTAGAGCTAGAGAGCTGTTCAAACCCTCTACAGATTCAGCAAGTCTTCTGGTTGAAATAAAAAAAAACTTTTCATTTTTGGTGGGGGTTTGCTGGGGGGACCGCCACAAGTTGAGGTGTTTTGGAAATATTAGCCGGCCCTGGGCCCCAACCTACTGACCCATTCTTTTGACTCAAAAGTTTTATTGAAAACTAGGTCAAAATCTGTGTCTATAGAGCCCTTGATTGACTTTGCCAAAATTATGGGCCAAAAACCCAGTTTTTGGCCTGGCCTAATTCCACACTTTTCAGAAAAAGCATAATTTGCCCTTTTAGGGCAAACTTTGGCCAGCCATAACTCAGCAGCAGATTAAACTTGGGAACAGGGGTTCCCAACCTGGGGTACATGTACCCCCAGTGGTACATTTGTCTATTCTAAGGGGTACATTTAAGGTTATCAACAGATGAGCAAAATATATTTGCATATATTTTGTTTCAACATATTTACACATGTTAGTGGATATTCTTTTCAAAAATCATTATATGCTTATTGTTAAATATATCTATGGATAACCATGAAAAAATGCATTGTAATAAGAAATTTTAGGGGTACATGTGCATCTGTCAAAATACTGAAGGGGTACATACTTATCTGTTGAAATGCTGAAGGGGTACATGCTCATCTTTCAGAATGCTGAAGGGGTACATGGTGAGAGAAAGGTTGGGAATCCCTGAGCTAAAGAGCTATTCAAACCCTGAAATGACTCGTGGCGTCGTGTAGTTTAGATTAAAAAGTAATTGTTTAAATTTGGTTGGGGTTTTGGGCCAAGGGGATCATGATAGGAGTATGTTTTTTGGGTTCATTTTATGACATCATCCGATCCCACACGCCAATATTTTGGCTCGCAGTATTTTTGGATTCTAGGCCAGAATAAGTGTTTTTCGAGCTCTTGATTGAGTTTCTAGCGTGTCTGGTTCAGAAGTTAGGCCAAAAACAGCTTATTGGTAAAGGGCTTTTTTCAATCTTGGGAAATTTCCCTAATTAATTTTAATGTTTTTGGGCCCTAATCTTGGAACCAGGAACGCTAAAAACCTATTCAGACCCTTCAAAGTCCTGAAATGTAACCAAAACACAGCTAAACTAAAAAAAAAATTCTGTAATTTAAATGGCTCCTGCGGGTATTGAAAGGAGGCCAGGCAAAAATGGTGACGTCAGCAAAAAATAACAAACATCCTATCATTATATAAGCATTAAAAAAAAACGACATCCTAAACTGAAACGTTTTTTTTTACTGCAAACTACATACCTTCATGAGTCTTCACAGGGTTTGAAGAGATCTGGGCTTTTGGGCGGACAGATTTCTCCAATTCAGTCACTCTGTTTGCAAGGTAATTCCCTCCAGACATCTTACCAGGTACAATGCACTCAGGGATGAAGCTTTACACATGCACATTCAACACTGATCAGTAGGCTGAAACCATGGCGCAGCGACGTACCTTGAGCTTATGTTCAATGTGATGATATGCTTTGCCCATGAATGACAATCTTCTCTACAATTAGATGTTTTACTCAGTTGCGGCCATTGTTATCACAATTCTAAACATTCATTGGTGATTGTGATGATGCTTGTGTTGCTTATGAAAGCTGTCAAATCTTTTCTAGAGACCAGTCAGTGCACTTACAACACATCAACATGGAAGTGCACAAAAAAACAGATTACGAGATGTGAAAAGAAAATTTTATCTAGTGTTAGCAAAGATCCGGATTAAAAAATCAAGATAAACCAAAGATTTTTATAATGAAAAACGTTAAAAATCATTCGTACCACTAGTTTTCTCCAGTTTTGGTGAAGACCTGTATTAACAGAATCCATATTAACCAAGGTTTACTGTGATTGCGTTTATGTGCAGTGTGTGATTGTTCCGACTTAATTTTTTCTCAAATTGTGATACTAGTAAAACCCCCTTGTCAGTTAGCAGTAAAATAAAATTAACAATTGCACTGCTGCAGTTTGTCAACTGGTGTCATAGCTGCCTTTTGTTCTTGGTGGTTTACCAGTTCATCAGTATCAAGTCCATACCAAAAAATGCAAAACGTAAAATTAAGCTGTGGTATTCTTTGCCTGCAGTTGCCAGATTGTGTAAAAAAGGCTTGTCATTATGTGGTTAAACAAACAACTTTTCCAGCTGAATCTTTGTGAAATAGAATAAGCAAATCATTCTGCATTTTGACAGAACAAGAGCAGGCAAAAGAAATGCCTACAAAGTGTTCTTAAAAATTTTGTTTTTATATTAAGGCCACATGTGTTAAATTAGTAGCCCACTTCACAGCAATCTTTTGAAGAACACATTCACTACTTGGTGGATGGATGGTTTCCCTGGATCAAAACAGGCTGGGTGCTAGGCTGTTTTAGAGTTACCATGCAGTTGAAGCCCAACCAAGTGCTTCAGTTGTTAAATCTGCCATTACTCCTAGTTTTCATATGTAAAGGTATGAATTTTCTAGAGAAAGATAATAGCCAGTATCCAATACAAATCTGTATTATTATGATGTTATCTAGTTACTGTTATTATGATTCATGAATACCCATGATGTTCAAGTATGTCAAACAGTACTGAAACTAAAAGTAAAAAATTATTTTACAGCAATCCATTTTACGTTCATACAGTCACATCGAAAATTTTCTGCACCACGTCATGGCTCACTTGGCTTTCTGCCTCGAAAGCGCTCATCACGACATAGAGGAAAAGTTAAAGCATTCCCAAAGGATGATCCTTCAAAGCCATGTCATCTTACTGCTTTCATCAGCTACAAAGCAGGAATGACCCATGTTGTACGTGAAGTGGACAGGCCTGGATCAAGTATGCTTTTTATTGCATGAATTTGTGTGGCTTGTTCTGTAAGTGAGCATTAGTTTCACATGTCAAGGAGGGATTCAAAATATAATTAAGTTTGCACAGTCGTGACCTGATAATACTGAACATGATTAATCAGTCACATTGATATCCCAAAATAATGCATCTACACAATAGACTTCTCGTTTCTGTTTCAAATGGTGCTGTTTCTGTGGTATGTACAGCTAGTGTGGCTTTTCACACACCTTGACACATTTATTCCTGCAAAATTAGCATTTATTTGTTTGAGGTGTTTAATCTATGACTAATTAGCAGAACTAAATCATTTATCTTTGATCTACTTACCACACCACAAGTGTAAAAAATGTAGCAAAAAAATCAAGCGCACTTACAATGCAAGTTAAGAAAGGTTAAGTTGATACAAAATGTTCTACTGAGACAATGATCTTTCCAGCTTCAGTTGTCATGCAAAAGTGATTTATTATTTAAGTACGCAAACAATAGGTAGGAAAGATGGTGGATGTGATGCGCATAGTGCTTAACAAAAGGTGATGCACAAGGCTGCAAAATCAAATTCAGAGAGCTTATTTTTTATCTGCTGAGGTCTCATTTCAGGCAGTGTCTGATGTTATGCTAGATAATTCACCTAGTGTAACATGCTGTTATCAACTGGACAACAGTGAGGCTATTTCCTGCAATGGGCAAAAACGACATTCTTAATATTTTAACTACCATCCTCAAAATATTAACAAAGTTATTGTCGTAGACAGTCAAATTTCAGTATACGTCTACAAATATATTGCATGAAAATTGTCTAGCATTGCACATGTCTCAGTACACTACACTGTAGTGCCATGAATTAATGTATGTTTAGATGGGTATACTGATAAAAATCAGTTGTATTTGAAAAGGTTTGTACAGTTCAAAATACAAAAAAGCTTGTTGAGCTGTTTACAGCATTGGTGTTAAATTTTACGGATGATATGCTTCTGATGGTGTTTTTTATGCTAATACCATGCCTTGCAGCTCATCAAAGATTTAACAATTCCTAGTGCAGATAGATAACATGCAATCATTGTGTCTGCAGTGTTAGGTAGACAGAATTGTTCCAACATGGGAATATTTAGCCACTTGTTCGTTCAAGACATTCTGCTTATACAAGCTTGCTGCATTTAACGTTGTTTGTGCCTGGTTAGTGTGCGTTGCTCTAGAATGTGTGATTCCATGCTAGTGAAGGCCTGTCCCAGAAAAATAAAAAATGGTTTCAAAATAAAATTTCCAATTTATGGATCTTTGTAAATAGAGCTCAACCGACGTATCAGCACGCCGATATATATCGGCTGATATGACAAGTTGTCGATGTATCATATTGGCAAAATTCTGCTGATATGTATCGGCAATATTTGCTCATGAAAGTGTTACGCTTTGCTCTGCATTGAGTGTTCGGAAATCCAAGTTGCTACTTTGTCTCTGACCCTGTTTGATTAACGCAAATGCTCTGTCCTGTAACTGGCGCACAGAGCCTTCATGCACAATAATCAGACTGCTGTGCAACAGTCCAGACAAGACGCTCCATGATGTAACTTCACTTGTAGGTTTTGGTGCGGTGAGCAGATGATTGTCTGTGAACAAACTAAGTTATGTGCTGTTGTTTTGGTTGGCTGTTCTACCAAGGTCTGTCTGGGCTAGATAGTCTTGCATTCGGTGTGCATCAAAAAAGTGCTTACGTCGCAGCAAGCAGGACCTTGGTATCATCCCAAAAAAAACTTTGTTGGTCGAGCTCTATTCATAAACAAGTGTTATTTTTTTGTTACTGCGTTTTGGTGAAGATACAATTTGTGTCAGCATCGTGGAATTTTCCTGAATTTTTCATGGTTGTTGAAATTGTTTTCAGAGGTGAACAAAAAGGAAGTGGTTGATGCAGTAACAATACTCGAAACTCCTCCAATGATCGTGGTGGGTGTGATTGGTTATATTGAAACCCCGAGAGGTTTGCGTACCTTGAAAACCATCTTTGCCGAACATTTAAGTGATGAATGCAAGCGGAGGTTTTACAAGAACTGGTGAGCTTTGTAATTATGCATTGCTTGTGTAAATCTAAAGCAGATTAAATCTACGATGCGGTTTAAAAGAGATGTTACTGACGATACGTTGTGCAAAAAAGGTGTGGTTTCCTTGAAGTAACATGATGATAACCAGACGGGCGGTCTGACAAAACTGCTGATTCGTCTTGTTTCTGATTGCTGTCCAATGTCCATGTGTGGTAGTTTGTAGTGTATTTTATGGGCGAAGGAAAACGGATTGATGCGGTTATGTTTTCTATGCTCCTCTCAGTGGTCGATTGTGACGCACTGATGAGCATTGTTCAGCTGTGCAATTGTGGAATGCGGCACCACGTCATACTTACCGTGTGTTGACGCTTGGGACCCGCTTATCACTGTGCACAGCTTGCCTACCGTCGCTTCCTCTCGGCGCCGGGCGCTGATGAAGCGGGAGGCATTCTGCAGGCCTGACTGTGGCGATTTTTTTGCAACGCGCGTCTGCGATCAGGTACGCCGCCAAAAAGAAGGCCTTCACCAAATCGTGTCGCAAGTGGCAGGACGAAGACGGGAAGCGTCAGATCGATCGCGACTTCAGTCAGATGAAAAAATACTGCAAAGTGATCCGAGTGATTGCTCACACTCAGGTTTGTGGAAAACAAAGATTTTTAACTGCAAATTGCATTTGTCATGCTTTATATGGATATTGTGTGTGCTCGAAGCTTAGAAGTTGTAATGCATGTTAAAGTACATTTTCTGCGCATTTCATTGTCCTCACCATTCAAATGATGAGCTGCACTGACACCTCTTGTACGAGCACCTTACCGGTGCCATGAACGGATAATGCACTCGCTGATGAGTGGTGAAATACCTTGTTTGCATCTTTTGCGACTCAACTTCGGTCACAACTCAATTAGCCACTTGTTGCAGATGAAATTGCTTCCTCTGCGCCAGAAGAAGGCTCACATCATGGAAATTCAGGTCAACGGCGGCTCGGTGCCGGAGAAAGTGGACTATGCTCGAGATTTGTTGGAGAAGCCGGTGCCTGTAAAGGACGTCTTCAACAAGGACGAGATGATTGACGTGATTGGCGTAAACAAGGGCCACGGAGAGAAAGGTACGCTCGATCGATTCTTCGCACATCTGTCGCGCAAGGGCTTTCGTGATGACACGCATTGATTTTGCCCCTGCCAGGGCAACCGACTACTGCTGTGGAAACCCACAATGCTGCCTTCCTTCTGAGTAAAGCCGAGTGTCACGACCCATTCAGTTAATTGTGTGATACGGACATGCGTGTGAGCCGTTTCTTTCTGCACAGGCGTTACTTCCAGATGGCACACCAAAAAGCTGCCGCGCAAGACCCACAAAGGTCTCCGCAAAGTAGCCTGCATCGGAGCGTGGCATCCCGCGAGAGTGGCCTACTCCGTCGCGCGTTCAGGTATTGTGACGTCGGTTTTGTGTTCTTTGTCACTTTCTTGAGTAAATTTTACATGATGCTAAAAAGGATCATGTGCGATGTTTGAAATTACCCGTATGTTGACTTGGTGGAATTAAAGACAGGCAGTGATAAGACAGTTTTTCGAGGTTCTCAATATTTGTAGTGTATTCATGAAATTGACATTCAGGGTATGTTAAATACGTGCAGTGGCATGCATTTTATGTGTGGACATGTGTTATCGCTTTGTGTATTCTGTCTAATAATAAAATGCAATGAAAAGTCTTAACCTGCAGGTTTTCTGCCAAGTACTACTTCCAATCGTGCTGGTTTCTTTCCATCCAGGTCAGAAGGGTTACCATCACCGGACTGAGATCAACAAGAAGATCTACCGCATCGGTGTTGGCATCCACAAAGAGGGTGGAAAGCTTATCAAGAACAACGCGTCAACTGAGACTGATCTTACAGACAAGAGCATTACCCCGATGGTATGATATGAAGTATTTCCTTTCAGTGCTTGTGTTAATATGATGGATTAAGTTCAAAGACATGTGGTAACTTTATTGGGACAGGGTTATCTGAAGATTTAGAGCATATGGTAATTTCATTAACAATGCCTGTAGACCAGGGGTCGGCAGCCTACGGCACGCGTGCCACACTAAGCACGGCAAGCAATTTCCAGTTGCAAGCCGAAGCTCCAAGTTTTACATATCATCTTCGTTGTGATTCACAAGTATTATTGACCTTGACTTGTACAAAAATACTGATGTAGTGGCGCACTGAATCACTGGAACCTTAAATAGGCACGCATTTACCAAAAGGTTGCCGACCCGTGATCGCTGCAATTTTCTCTGAAACTTCGCTACTGTAGTTACATTTTTGTTGTCCTGACATCAGCGCCCTCCTGCGAAATTCAAAAGTCAATCGGAAGCCTGTGATGTGCAGCTGCGTAGAAGCCACCCCGTTTCGTGTTTTATATATGTCGCGCTGTTTCTTGCCATGCCTTAGCCGCTATCATGTCTGTGTGCACAATTTCATTCCTTTTTGTTCACAAAAACAGGGTGGCTTTCCGCATTACGGAGAAGTGAAAAATGACTTCGTGATGATCAGAGGTTGCTGCATCGGTCCCAAGAAGCGTGTCCTGACCTTGCGCAAGTCGCTCATTACCCACACGAAGCGATCAGCTCTTGAGAAGGTCAATCTGAAGTGGATCGACACATCGTCCAAATTCGGACACGGTCGCTTCCAAACGCACGAAGAGAAGCGCTCCTTCATGGGACCACTCAAGAAGGAGCGCTTGGCCGCCACCACGGCTTAATTGCAGCGCCGAGAGTCAGCAAAATAAATAAAAGCGTTGAAATAGTTTGTTTTCTCGTTTGAGCTTGTTCCAAGAGGATGATGGCTTGTTATCTGTACTCCTGTAGCGTTTTCCTGTTGTAGGACCTAGGTTGAGGTTTGGGGTGTTGCCCAGCTGAGAGGTTGCTTGCGAGGTCGTGCTGTCGTTGCATGCAGAGATGCTGGTCTCCACAAACGCTACCAAGGAGGGAGCCTAGTTGTATGGGTACTGTTCTAACTCCCGACTAAAACTGCCTGACATTTTTAAGTTGCCAAGCCGAAGCAAGGCGTTTGGCTCTCACCACTTGGTAGTTCGTTTCACAGATTTCTTGGTGAACAAATCTTTACAAAAAGGCATCTGATTAGCAGCAGCAGAAATAGCTTTACGATGACACGACAGCAGAAACAGCCAACGTGGTTCGTGCGCTAGCGATACAAAACTCGACTCTAAGCGTTGTGTCCACGCCGACAGGATAAACTTAGTATGCAATACGAATCGAGGTCGCTGCGCGTGCACACAAAAGACAAGGTGATTCAAACCAGATCTCACGAACGGAATACAATCACGAGCAGGAAACGACGATTCGTAATGCGAAAGGCCTGCACAACATCAGCCCGCGGGAGCTTTCTCGATTGTAGAAAAATGTTGCAAAAGCTCGACCTCGTAACTTGTCCTAGAACTTCAATACTAATGAATTTTTACATGGAGACGAATAAGACTTGCACTCCGCGGCAAATTTATGTTGATAATTTGGCCCTTAGATTTCTGAGTTGCGCGCCTGGTTTAGATCGTTCTAGCATTACGCTTCAGCAGTTTTTTTTAAGGATTGACCTTCGTGACCGTTACGACTGTTTGAGATCGCAACAATTTTACTTAAATCCGGATACGCGTATCAAAGGTTTCCGTATATATTGGTGGTTATACACCGAGGTTCTGTATTTTGAGAAACCATCACGGTCCCTCAAAATACCAGAAACATGTTTAGTAAGGATATCCGAACTGGTGGAAACATTACAGCTCCCCAATATTTTGTCAAAAAGATGAGGATAAGGTTTGTTACCAGNGTTGCGGAGTCGGAGGTATTTGGGTGGAGTCGGATTTTTTTGTCCGACTCCGGATGTCCAGTCAGATAATTTTTTACATCACACTCCTGAGTTGGGAATTCCTGTTGCAATGGCACAATTTTTGATGAAACAGATTTCTTGCTGCGCACTACGATTTCCATTGATTTTAAAAGCCAAATTTTATTCCCATGTTAAGGAGTCGGATATTTTACCTCTGACTCCGCAACCTGGTTGTTACATGTTTTCCCCGTAACCTACTGTGAAATATTAATGGATCGACACGTCGTCTACTGTATAGTTCAGTGGTACTTAACCAGGGGAGTGCGCCCCTCTAGAGGGCCATAATAAATTTCCAAGGGGGCATGTGCCCTTAAGCGTTGTACAACATTGCAAATTTGATCGATAAATTTAGCAAGCAATACATTTGCTTTCACAAGTAATTTATAGCCAGGGGGCTTGCAACAAAGGACAAGCACTTAAGGGGTCGTGGTAAAGATTAAAAACCACTGGTTTGTGGTTGGGTTTATTGTGTATTAACGTCTTCACTCCCACACGCAACGCGAGATTTTAGCATATATCGCAATGACACGCTTGATGGCGCTAATACATTTACTTTGATGAAACACAAGCATTAAGGGCACGCTTGAGTCAGTGGTGTAGGAGGTGAGGGTGCAAGGGCATCCCCAAAAATTTTGATTTGGTGAAAATCCCTCAAAATCCAGGCAAAATATTTGGAAATGTGGGCAAAATGTGTGAAAACCTTCGCAAAATCGCTTTATGTGCTTTGATTTTACAAAAATGGCACCCGAAATCAAAGTGTAGACGTTTTTTAGGCCAAGTTAAGGGGAATTTGGCCAAAAATGGTGCTTGAAGTGCTGTGATTTGAAAAAAATGCGCCCAAAATGAAATGCAGTGTTTTTTTGGAGGTCATCTTCTTTGGAGTTTTTATCGGGCAAGTTTGGGGAAAAACTCCTAGCTAGATCAACAAAGCTGCACGCGAGGTCGATCGTATTCGACTCGCCACAAATCGGTGAGATGCGTGCCTGTGAAACAGGCGCTTGGACAGAAATTTTGATAAGGGGAGGGGCAATCAACAACCAAGTCTGAATATTTAATGCCGCTTGTTTTTAAGCATCATCAATAAAAGGTGCATTTTTCTGGTGCTGTTTTCTGAATAATTATATTCAGATTTACTATGGCAAATAGAAGTCTATCTTCATTGAATTGCCAAATTCTAAGTTTGATTTTAGTAAAGTTCCAAGCTTATATTATATATTAATAATTATTAATCAAAGTCACCATTTGCTCATAAAACTTTCTTGCAAAAGCGCTTGTGAAAATCTCGATGCTATAAGTGCAAGATCTGCAATACGCATTTTGCAGAGAATACCGCAGTTGAGCAAGCAGTCATCGTGGCCGCCACTGTGACTGCGTTTTTATATTTACACACCTGCTGATGTATTCCAACACATGTTTAATTGAAGCAGAGTAGCGACTTCGCTCGTTTTTGTTAATTATGGTCACAGCAAGTGGCGGCAGATGAAGCCTGAATTGTGCATCTTGCTGGGGCGGTTAAGGTGAACGCTCTTGCCCCTACGACAATTCGCTCAGTGGCCGTGGATCGAACACCCAACTTTTCCAAATTTCCAATTCAGAGGCAGACACTTTGTCCCTAAGATATTGCCGCCCCCTTTGCTTTAAGACAGTGGTTTTCAACATGGGATCGCGACCCATCTTTTTTTCTGGGAGTCGCGAGAGCTTCTGATAAAAGCATTTATAATTACTTCTCTATTTTATATTTCATTTATGCAAACATCTTTTGTCGTAGCCGAAATAATAGGATCACCTGGCAAAAATGATAGCCTACTTTTTCATTCAAATTTGTTTTAACCCTGCTCAGGTAACCTCTAAACACAAACACTTTTGTTGTCCTTGCCCAAAATGGGCAGATTTTGTTTATTCGCTTATACTGGACTAACTAACAGGTTTAGACACGCGCGCGTTTTTTTTACAAGTTAGCAAGTCTTCTCAAGCTCATCCGATCAGAAAAAAACAACGTGTTGATTTTGGAAAACTTTTTATATGATGAAGAACAAAAGCAATTTTCCAAACAAAAATGT
>JGI24021J15306_10009585_pt1 | contig 11982 bp, 10 predicted proteins | sample Ectturendosymbi1_FD_15306 | JGI IMG/M metagenome (IMG submission 15306)
CGTCTTGAATTGGTTCGCTCGACATGACGCGACGAAGAGTACATTCAGGCTCCGGCCTGCCGCTCGTCGTCGTTAAATAAAAATAAATATTGTAAATCTTGAAACGCTTAAGTACGAGCCACTCACGTTATGCTCTGAATTCTTGAAAAAATGTTCTGTCGCATATGTGCTTCTTGTCTGTTGCATGTAAAATCAAACAACGACGTATCCTGTGTGTGGTTTGGCATGCATGTGTTCGGCAGTGATATTGGCGGACGAGCCAGTTGAGGATGGGGGGATTTCAGTAATATTTGGCAGTCAAGTCGGACTGGAACGCGTGGGAACGGCGTTCCCACACGACACCTCTTTCACATTTTGCTTTAAAATGGGTTTGAAGCTGTTTCAAAACGGCTATTATTTAGATGCGTTCCCACAAACTTTTTTGTTGGCACTGCGTCCATGTTCACAACACAGCTGTGACAAAATAATTGACGTCAAAATGGCCTTATCGCGAATGCTGTTTTCCGAATTGCAGAAAATCATGGTGAAAAATGTTACTTTCTTTGGTTTTAGGGGGGTGATCGTCGCCCTGGACAGTGAGGTTGCAACCAAAAAGTCATTCCGGGGTTTCGCCTTCCTGCAACATGTAAAAAATATTGACATTTGCGGGACTTTTCGATAATTTGAAAGCTATAGTCAAGTTTATTCCATAACAGCCCACATAAATCTCCCACCTTCGTGATGAGATTCGCCGGCGCTCCACAGAAAGGTAATAATTAAACAATCCCACTCGCTGCGTCCGTTTCCTTACAGCAGTGGTTCCCAACCGGGGAGAAATTCCTACCGAGAGAAGAATTTCATGAGTTCAGAGGAGTAATTTCCACTTAGGAATAAGTAACTTATTCACTGAAGAGTTGTAGTTCTTTTTTAAGTTGACATTGGTTCCTTCAATTAGTTATTTAGTGGATTATCACACGGTTAGTGCCATTATTTGATAAATAGTTTTTTACCACTTTTATTAACACGTTATTGTCGTCAATAAAGACAATTGCCCCAATTGTGGCAAATTCTAGCCTACGAACCCGAACAATAAGGGGAGGAATGAAACGTTCTAAAATGAGCAAAGGGAGGAATGCATCAAAAAGGGTTGAGGACCACGGCCTTACAGCAAGCAATATCCCGTTGAACTGTCCCACAGACGGGAACGTTCGTGTAGCGTTGATGAAACTGGCAGCGTCGGTGTGTATTGCTTGCCGCGCTACACAAGCGTTTTCCTTTATTTTGTTAGTGATGTTCTGTTTGTTTGACAGCTACGAATGCGAAGCTTTTTGTTTAATAGACAATACACCGTGTAAATCTCATAACACCACCATCTAAACAGTGGCGTAGCCAGCTCAAAAATTTTTTTTGGGCCAAAATATTTGATTTTAAACGAATCACAATATTTTGTTTGGAAAAACGCCTCTCAAAGCACGAAATTACTATATTTTCTAAAAATTTGGGGGGCCATGTCCCCATTCCCCCCGCTGGCTACGCCTATGCATCTAAAATATTTGATTGGATGCTACCCAAGGCCGTCGGACGGGGCTGTAACAGGGTGTTAGACCCCCTGAATTTTGAAATCTAATACTTTCCTATTAACTTTTTAGTAAAAGATTGTTTTCAGAAAAAAAGTTGTTCCCTTAGTTTCAAGTTGGTAAAATGAAATTTCACCACTGTTGCCCCCTTCTGGAAAAAAATTCTTTCGACGCCCATCATAATATCCTCTATTGTCTGACATTTACCAAATTATGGAATTACAACACAAGTTACCTTGTGGTTTATTTGGCTCTAAGTCTGAAAACAGTGGTTGCGAAAGTTCGATGGCTTAACGTAATAGGATTTTTTTCGGTTTTCGTGCAATCATCTGGAGTTTCTTAGATTGCAACAGCTTGACATCATCTCCAAGGACGCCAGAGCAACGGTAGGCAGGGGGACAGAAGGGCGGACAATAACATTCAGAGATGAGTGAAAACACTTTATCGTGCGGCAAACAAATTCAAAGGCACCTTTGTGTGGTGGCCAGGAAATGACGCCACATTTAAAGAAATGGTCACCGGTAGATGGCGCCCATAAGTAACAAGTCACTGCGATAGTCACTACAAGCGAATAATCGAAAGTCACCTACCTCTTTATAATGAGATTGCAACCTAATATCAATAGAGTGCACTCAGTGAGGTTCTCTGTTGTTGTTGGTTCCTCTCCTGTTAGTTTAATGCCCCGAATTACCATCTTGCTCTTGTGCTTGCCTCAGCAGCTTAAGGCGATGCAGATACCTGCAACCAAGGCTGTGGAGCTAGAACTCAAACTTCGGGTTCCAGCTGCGAGCATCTTACATTTTTTGCTCCGGCTCCAACTTCTAAAAGTTTTCGGCTCCGGCTCCAGAACGACTTGGTCCATTAAAAACTTAAAACCAATGTAATATTTGTACAATTGGTTCGCTCCATAAACTATGTCTCTTGAACCTGAACCCAAATTTCAGGCTGCGGCTCCAGCCATCCAAAATTGCTTGGACTCCGAGCTCCGGCTTCACATCCCTGCTTGTAACATTTGATCAGTGCTCTACTGCAGTTAAAAACACCTTGTTTCGTGCCTAATGTATGCCAAAGTACATCTGCCAACTGTGGTGCAAGTAGGCCTACCAGACCCGTAACCAGCTTGGGACACCAGGAAGGGCGAAGCGTTTTCCGAAAAGGGCCCCAAATTTTTGAACTATGTTCAATAGTTTTAAAATATGTACAACACATTTTTCCAGGGGGGCAAAAAACTTTCTCGTCCCCCTGTGGTATCTTGGGAAATGTACGTGTTCGCCCGCATTAAGTTGCTTATTTTGTCAGAATGCTTGAAGCCTTGCTAAGAAACAAGTTGTATCCTTCTGTTCAACGATGTGTATCTTCATCTAACATTTTTCCGCTTACTTTAATTGTTTGGTGCCCAGAGGTGTAGTGCTTAAAAAGACATGTGGGATCACCTTTCCCACACCAAATAAAAAGGAAGACTGCACCAAATAGTTCGACTAAAGTTAGCATTCGCCTACAACAATTTCCACTGTTTGTGACATCAATGATGTCACAAACAGCAATTACACAACCATGATGCTATACACGAGATAATAGGTCATATATTCATTAATGCTGCTCCAGGCGCTTCAAGTAACGTTACTAGTGGTAACGGCGTTCTCACACATACATCCCTGCTGGTGCTTTTACAAATCATAATTTTTCTCTCACGTAACGCTTCAGCATGAGAATGACCGAATGCGTTATTTGCTGGTGCGTTGTTTCGGTGTCTGTTCATTTTCAGTATTGTCTGTGTGAAGGCAGGGCCTACGAGAGGTGTACAACACAAGAGGTACATCGCTTCCGAGCCCGGTATGTAGCCTACTGGGGCCCGAAAGAAAGAGAGAACGCACGCTAAGTTTTACTGTATTGTAGCAGCGTGGTGGCCACTACATGCGGCGCGCTAAAGTATAACATCCCCAGCGGCACGAAAGCTACTGACACTACCTTTAGCCAAGTGCTTTGGCGTGCAGGCGAAGAATCTACAATGGCGGAGATACCGTTCCGAATGTGGTTGGTTCGGAATGCGCGCGAGCGCATGTGGGAATGCGTTGAGCCCGAGGCCTGCCTTCGCCTGAGTTTACACGGAGCGCAGCTTCTCCTTAAAATAAGAGAAGGGGGAGAGATTTAGCAGCGCGGTGGCCGCTACATGTGGCGCACTAAAGTATGACAATATTGACATCCACAGTGGCACGAAAGCTACTGGGAGCTACTTTAGCTTAGTGCTTTAGCGTGCAGGCGAAGCCTCTATCAGTATCCAAGCCCAAAATTGATGGTCATTTTCTCCAACTGCAGCGCTGGTAGAAAAAATCCCTTTGGTCACACCTGGAAATATCCACTTTTGAATCCCCCTGGAAAAAATCCTTCCGGCGCCCATGGTTACAGAAACACAAGTTTGGTATGTGCGATGAAAGCACCGCGCCTTTGGTGTGAATAAGACCAGAATTCGTTAAAAAGAGGGGGATACAGTGTATTTTCCAAAAGGTAATCAAAACGTTTTTTCCAGGGGGACCCACAAGTGGTGAAATTTTATTTTACCAACTCAAAACTAAGAGAAAAACATTTTTTTACTCAAAATTAATAGGAAAACAGCATTTTTCAAAATCCAAGGAGTCCGCTGTTTGCGTTTTCATCATTTCATTCTGTTTATTTTCAGCAAAGCCAGATCAGTGCATTTTATGCGAAGGATATTTGCAACAAGTGGAACGTAGTCGCTACAGGAGTTCGTTAATTTATCTGTATTATTTTCTATAGTTTGTAAGTGGTGGTTGCATAGATTGGTTTTGCTTTTTTACCTTCAAATAGTTTGCGCTATGTGTGGATTTTCCAGTGATGTCCAAGATGTCACCCGCAAGTGCTACCAACCTGCCCTGAAATTACTAGTTGCTTCATCACAGTGTGTATTATGCTTTGTTGAATACTGAAAACACTGCAGATTGCGTTTTGTAACTAGAACACAGAATTTACACCTGCATGAATGAGATATATGATAAAGTATATTCGCTGTGGTACACAGAAGCTCAGAGGGTCTGGCAATACTCAATTACTGCTTCTGGTAATTTTAAATACGAACTAGCATAAGGTCTATGGTTTCCAGATGAGAAACACTGCTTTAAAACAGTATTGTTGCCTTAACTTTTCACACTCTGCGCAACAGCCCGATGCCGCTTTTCCGTAGCGTACAGTTGAAGGGAGTATTTATATACTGCGTATAGAATACACATAGCTGATGAAAAGCAAACTACTTTGTTAGCATGACATTTCAGTTCAGTGCTTCATCATTGCCCTGGATGTTTGCTCTGCGGATATCAAGCTCATTTACGAAGTGACACTTTTGGAAAAGCTCTTGTGTTGTGGAAAGGCAGACATAAAGCACTTACATGTAATCAATATCTTTCATGAGATTCGAGATATAGTTGCAACAAGCGCGTTAAGCTTCTTGAGATGGACCTCACATAATTAAAGTTGAAATAAATTAGGCGCTTGTCTATTAGGCATACGCCAGCATAATAGATTCCACAATTCTCAGCCTGCGTTACAGAAGACAATTCAGAAAGGGGTTAATTAATCGTGAGGCATTGCAAAATATGAACTCACGGTTAACGAGTGAGCCTAAAAATCCGCTGCCTATAAGCATACGGTTGTGTCAATCGTTAGTGGTGATAAACATACAGGTTGCTAAAATTTATTGATCAGAAATGGTTTCCTGGACGCAGGCGCGGATTTATCAAAAGGATAAAAAGGTTTAAGCCTAGGGCCCCCGATTTCGGGGAGCCCCAAAAAGTTTGAGAGTAAGGACAATTTCCAGCATTTCTGTAAGCATTACATTTGTATTTTTTGTTTTGGTTCAATGCACGTTTTTTTACTATGCCGCTAACAAAAGATCTCTATAGAAGAATGAGCGCGAAGGATTGAAGTGCATGACGGTGTGCATTCTCTTTTTGTAGGGTTGAGAATTGGTTATAGTTGCGTATAATGCGTGGAACAAAACGCTTGAATCCATTTTTCAGATTACCCGAGGCCAGCTAGGTACTCAATAAATATGTAATGGTAGTGTGGTCAGATAATTTCACTCTGACTTTTTCGGTAGTTTCACTGTGACTGTTTTTGTTCCTGGCAGTGCCGTAGTAGCCCAACTCTGCCCCCATAAATGCTTACAGGGGCCCCCAATGGTGATTTCTAAAAAATATTTCGACATTACCGCACATCCCGAGGCCAAATGGCCTTCACAGCAAAATATAATAATTTTTGTTATTTTATTACACTACTTTTTTAGTTCCACTTTCGGGCACAATTTCGACAGAACCGTCGCACTTCAGTAGAATCTGTTTGGTTAAAAAAGGTGATGGGTCTTATGATCAAAATTTCATTGATCAAGTAGTCTATTAACGCCAAGAATGCTGGCGTTTCCAGAGAGTTCCTAACCTAACTACACTGAAAGGCCGAAACATGATTTAGTGACGGCTTCGACATGAAGGTATACTCTGGTAAAGCGACAGGGCCAGGAATATCAAGAAATGAAAATAACAAGAATGGTAACCTTAAAATTATTGAACTGAAGTTGATAAGGAGCATGCCTTGCTGCCCCTAACAAAAGCACGTTATTGCTAGACTAGTAAGCACCCTAGTTTGGCAAAATCCACTCAAGCGCCCACCCGTCCTATACAAAGATCCTTACTGTACATATCATCACATTGTACGAAAGGCGTACGCATGAGGGTGGGTTTGGGGTTAAAACCCCCTTTGTGCTTGATATTTTACAAAAAGTTTATTGCCTGGGCAAAGGAGATTAATTGTTTTCACAGACTTTTGCTTGTTAATTTGTCGGCTTAATGCAAATTCCACGGAATGAATTTGAGTGCAAATTTCAAGGAACATTGTGAAGGATCCAAAAAGTAATAATTAGGTTTCTGTGGGAATCTGCATTATCATCTTCGTCCTGAAACCGTCTCACCACTTTTTGCAAACCTTTCGTCCACTACGCATGTTTACGATTGTGTTTGGCGATAGTTCACTTTGTCCGAAAAAATTGCCTTTATTTTGTCTGCTAAGGCTGACCAACGCAAACGCTGACCGCGCTCGCTACATTAACAATTTCTGTAGCATGATAAAACTGTTGCGCGAGCTCAAAAACAGCAGTTGTCAACATAGAAACATTCAGTCATTTGACAATGTCTCAGGAGGGAAAAAGGAAAACTTGAAATTTGCTGGACTTGTATACATAACAAAAAATCCGAAGGTTTCTTGCGTGCTTTATGCGCATTCTCAATTCTTGTGTAGTTTAGCAAGATTCGATCTTGCAAACCGGGGTGTGCGCCAGCCGGTCCAGCTGAACACTTTCTGTCCTTCGCGCGAAGACATTAGCGCAGCCTCATTTTGCAGTTGCAAATTGCTCTGACGCATTGATGAGTGTGTTTTTCTCCCCGTTTTAACGCGAAGCCTGTTATTTTTGCAGTTATGAACTGTTGTGTCGCAGCGTTGAGTTTATTTTCCTCCGATAGCCTAACTTGGAGCGCTGATAGCGTAGATTCAGTGCAATGAAACATAAAATAAGTGGATGTAGAAAAACATGCATATTATGTCAAGAAACTTTGCCAGAACGTTGGTTTGGAAACATAATTATGACGTCAAATTGTGACGTCACAAACAACGCACACCAAATACAAACAATTACCATATGCCACTGAAAGAACCACCCCCATGAAAATTTTCTGCGTACGCCACTGCATTGTACATTGCAGGAATTAGAAGGAAGTTTTTGTACATTAGAAAAGTTGATTAGATGGATAATATGAAAGTGAAATTAATAACAAAAGTATTGACCCTATCCAGTAAACCTGAAAAACTGTGTGAACGTGTGTTCCATTCACTTCCATCATGTTCATTCACTTTTACTTGGTGGACGTTAGTCACTTTCAGAACCACATAGTTGTATGTTTCTTGGCTCTATTTTGGCGCCCCATTGACCTAGCACCCTAGGCAGCCGTTTAGTTTGACCAAAGGTAGCGCCAGCACTGATCAGACGATGTTATTCCAAGTAACAGCGGCAGGTACGCTCCGTCTACAAATTACAGGACAGAAAAGGATACAGATTAACAAAAACTTCACTGATTTCTAGTGTTTCATATTTCAATTTGGGGGGTTGAAGTTTTGTTTTAGGGGGTTAAGGTCTGAATTTTGGGTCCTCTCTGTCAGCGTGGCTCCCCAATTCAGGCCCGTAGACACGGGATGGCATTCGGGGGCAATGCCCTCCTACATTTCTTTCGTGCCCCCCCAAATTTTGTTGCTCCCAGAAAAATTTGTTTCAAACATATAGTAAAGCAAATATCGCACCCCCTAAAAATGTATTTTGCCCCACCAAATCTTGCAACCTGGCTACGGGCCTGCCCCAGTTGGAAGGTATGAAGGGCGGCTGTCAAGGCTCTGGTTCCCGATATCGAAGGAATTCAGAATAAAGTAATATGCTTAGGAATTGGAACAACTTGGGCTCCCAATTTAAAATAACCTAGGGCCCCGAAAATGAAACTTCGCCCCTGCCTGAACCAGCAGATGCAACACGGTCGTCACGCATGAAGCTAAAACTAACAGAAAGTTCATGAGCCAAGTTCAGTTTTGACAGAAAATAACTCTGAACCCAAGGGTGGCAAGTCACAGAGCTGAAGCGACTTGGTTCCCTCGCAAATTTTCCCCCAAAATTACAGTAGGCTTATGTTAAACAGCAGATTGTGACGGTGGTCGCATGTGGGTAGAGATCGGTAAACATCCCCAATGCGAGCAAGTACGAAGCGCCACGACAAGAGGCGAATGTACAGAAGTCAAGGAATAAAACAACCGCTGGCGCTGAAGCCAAGGGATCATTCCTTGGCCGATGTAGTTGGCGCTGTGATTCGTTCTACAGTACCTCGAATGCAACTCCTTCGTTCAAAGATCCCGTCTTTCTGAGTGAAACGTGACTGCTACAAGCTTTAAATAATTTTTGCACTTTTTTGCCTTCAACCCTTTCCACATACAATATAGATATTCCGCTAGATATGCACACACTAGTTTCGTGAGAATTTCTAGTAAGAACTGATGAGCATGGGCGTCGGAAGAATTTTTTCCAGGGCGTGGCCAATAGTGGATTTTCCAGAGGTAGTCAAAACGATTTTTCCAGGGGAGGACCAAAAGTGGTGAAATTTCATTTTCCCCTCTAAAAAAAACTTTGTTTTGCTGAAAATGTTTTAGGAAAATGTCAAATTTCAATATCAAGGGGCGTGGGGTCGTTTCCCTTTTTTTAGGAGTCACGAAAGCTTCTGATAAAAATATTAATTATTTCTTCTATATTTTATATTTCGCATATGGAACCACTTTTTGTTGTAGCCAAAATAGTAGAATCAACTGGCAAAAATGATAGGCTGCTTTTTCATTCAAAATTGTTTGAAGTGTGATTATGACAATCAGAGTACTGCTGCGTTTTGGCAATGCACGAATAACTTTATGACGTAAGAATGTGCTGTTTTTGTAATTAGATATCTGAATGCGGTAGCTAACTAGGAAGTTATTCTAGTTTTCAATGAGTTGTGCTGTGTAGTGATTTGCAAAAGCCACGGGTCTCTCTCACTGATGCTGCCAGGTACATGGATTTAATAAATGAGTCTTTGTTCAACGCAGTGATATCGTAAGTTGTTTTTTAATCATTGTGATTTTCTATTGCGCAAACACAACTGCATTACATTTACATGTGCCTGAATGGAAATTTTCGAAAGGGGGACGTTAGGTTAAATTGGGTTGCAAAATGGATTTCTGCGTGGAAAAGATTGAAAGCCACTGGTTCAGACTTAGAAGTTCACTTCAAGTGACGCTAGGAGGCCTTTTGTCCCATGTGGTTGTTCAACGCAGACATCTTGGCAGATAATGCAGCGAGACAGTGACTGCTGATAGCAGCAAGCTCAGTGACGGATTTATGCATAGGCCAAATAGGTCATGGCCTAAGGCCCCGCGCTTTTTGGGACCCCACGCAACTCTTGCCTGTGACGACTCAATATTAACTAAAATTTGCGGAACTGCGCAGAGGCATACTTCACAATTTACCTTGAAACGAGCAGAAATGCCAATGTCTACTCTAAACTCTTATCAGTACAGTAACAACTAACAACACGAAAAAACTATGCCTCTGGGCGTGAGAGAGATGCAGGTCGTCTTTATGAAAGTGGTTACAAAAAAAGAATGAAAAAGAAAAAAAACGGTGCTAATTGATCTTCGGTTTTCCACTGACAAAAAGCTCGCAACAACGCAAGGCCGCCAGACACTGCAAAACTACGATGAAAAGCAATATTGTCAGTATTGGATCCTATGTTTGGTTGTTTTAACTGTATTTCGCGAAAATAGAGACTGCTTGTTGAAGCTCTGTATGTTAGTTACATCAGCTAGAACAGTTTCTCGTGAGCTTTACGGGGAGAAACGTGACTAGATTGGGCTTACGTCGCATGGTTAGTTGAAGGTTTTGCGACAATACTTTGCTGCTGTGCAAAACTTGTCTTCGTGCTGTTTACCATCGGCCTATGGCATCGAGCTGGGCTTCTCAAACTATGGATCGCGGCCCCAAATGGGTCGCGAAATGTAATTTTGGGGTAGCGAAACCAATTGACTTCACAAATCAGATATCATAATTTTTGTAAAATTTACAAGAAAACTGAAAGTAGGCCTGCAGTGAATCTATTTCTACTGCATTTTTATTTTTATGGGCAATATCGTATTTTACGCTCTCAGTTGTTTACTATGATGCCTGCCTAAGCTATTAAATGATAGTAAAAACCTGGCACAACAAGTTATGCGTTGTTGCACCATGATTGTTTTAACGTACCGACCGATACTGACCTTATTTCATTTATTCCGACACGAAGGCATGCTTCTGTTTACACTGTAGGCCCCCTCTAAGGGGCTATGCTTACTGCTTTGACAGCATACCGAGTAGTTTCAAACTAAAGTTAAAAGCTTCATACACAGTTTCGGAAGCACTTTGGACTTTGATTCAGAAGTTAGATCCACAAACCATATACAATTGAAACTTTAGGAGGGCACATACCTGCCATGTCCAGGATGAGTTTGCGGAGTTATTAAACGACAAAGGTTTGCAACAGGAATTTACAAAGCAGTGTTTAGCCTATGTCATTTTTGGATAAGTACAAGAAATGAATGCTCAGTCATTTCTGATCTAGCCATCCATAAACTCAGACTTTTACACAAGGTATTTGTGTGAAGCGGTATTCTCAAACTGATAATGATCAAGTCCAAAACCCGATCCTTTTTGAAATATATTAAGAATGTCCTTCGTCCTGCGTTGTCTTGTATCAATCTACGAAGGATTGATCTGTGTAAAAATTATCAAGTGCATCGATCCCATTAGTTGTGCTTGATAACTTCTATAAACTGAATTGTTTTTTGTTAATTATTTTTCGCCTTACTGTTTCCATTACATGGTAGTTTTATTACTGTGTAGTTACTTCCGTGGATTGTGTGCATTTGTAGGATTTCGCTATTGACAAAATTACATCTTGAGATTTGTAATGGCACGTTTGCATGTATCATTTACCCATTTTACACTGCGCTGGTTTCGGATTGACGCGTGAGCGATTCGTCGCCCTTGGCTTACCTTCGTGAACGCACTTGCGAACTCGATATTGGGGCGTTTTTACACTGTAAGGACTATAAAGATTTGCTTCGTGCATTTGGCCTATGGTATTGCGAAAGCTGGGGAATAGGTGAAAAGGAAAAGGTGAAAGCTGATTGCACTACACAAAGGTGCTTTTAGTAGGTGCTGTTGGAATCGCCGAGATCTGATTTTATTTAGTATTGTCCGAAAAATAACAGCCAGCAGAGAAAATCGTGGAGAAATGCTGGGCGATGAGGTCATGAAAACCGCGTGGCATCGTAATTGTTATCTTCAAGCATAGGCGTAGCCAGGGGGGGCGAAAGGGGCCAAGCCTCCTCCCCAATTTTCAGAAAATATAGTCATTTTGTGCTTTGAGAGGCATTTTTCCAAGGAAAATAGTGTTATTTGCCTAAAATCAAACATTTTGGCCACCCCCAAATCTTTTGGCCCTCCCCAAATTTCTGGGCTGGCTACGCCACTATTGTCTTCAAGTGACCTCAATAGAATTTGAACAGTTTCTACAGGACAGGAAATGGGAGTTTGTTTTTGCATTGCAAAGCCACTTTGTTGATTTCAGTCACGATCATTAACCAGTCTGTTCTCTGCAGTGCAATACAACAGAGTGTGAAATATGAGGATTCACAGCACCTTGTAAGTAGTAATGTTTGAACATTAGGTACGCTACTGCAATTCACCAAATTGCAACTGTAACCTATTCCACAAACTTTTATGCCACATTTTATGCTACTCCATGTGTTCCATTATGAACTGAGG
>JGI24021J15306_10009586_pt1 | contig 11979 bp, 9 predicted proteins | sample Ectturendosymbi1_FD_15306 | JGI IMG/M metagenome (IMG submission 15306)
TGCAGATGTTCATCATAGGGGTAGTGACAATTTGAGTAAAATTTCAGGAAAATTGGAGAGGGTGACCTGACCACTTCCTGAGAATTGACACGGAATGGCCCTTTTATATATGTGGGAAGAACATTGTGGAGTAGACTAAGTTGCAAATTATGTTGGTGATTTGCAATATCAATTCTCAGTTGAAGCTCATCATTAGTGAGAAAATAAAAGAAGCATATACAGCTATGTTCTTTGTTATGCCTTGATTTTCAGAGCAGTTTAGGTTGTGACGCTACTTTGATTTCATATTTTAACTGCAGTCTGTCTTTTCTTTTGTAATTAAGAAAGAAACATTTTGATTGTTTGGTACTTTTTAAAGCAAGTAATTAAGAGCTGTTTGAATCTAAAAATATATATTTAACAAAATAGATTCTGATAGAATGTTTCATTTAATGGAAAAGAGTAGGTCTACTAATAACAAATACCCTGTTGACCACAGACTTTTAGAAATGTATATACCATTTGTTATACTTTGCCTGCCAAATTTGAACCACACTTGGATGGTGTAGCATATTGAATGTGTGTGTACAATGCTTTAGGAGTTGTGCAGTGAGTGTAGCACAATGTTGTAACATGATGACCAACACATCCTGACAGCATTGGCTAAACGTGACATGTCTTCTTGGTGTCAAGCTGTGCTATAGTATTGTGCTATACTCACTGCATTTTGCACTAGCATAATGCGCAGTAACTCATTAAAAAATCTTTTCAAAGTGTATGGAGCCCTCTGCACTCTGCAGCATAATGTTAATTGGTTTAGTTGCCACAGTGCTTAAACTGCAGTTTGTTGCTAAGTGCAAAACTCTTGGTGTTCTTGAGGCTGGTTATGTTGTTGCTGACGTGGCTGATTTAAAACAAACAAAACAAGTTGTGGAACAGGCTTTGCAGACTTTAATAAGTGCATTTGTACAATTTTCACTCCATAATTTTGCATGCCTACCTTCAAATATTTGGGTAGTGTAGCATAATGAGTGTGCTTGTTTAAATGATTTTTGCTTTTAGGCTTTGCAACACTAAAAAATGAACATTTTACTTAAAAGCATAGCAGTGATTGTCCTTGCTGTTGTCATGTATTCATACATTACCCCAGATGAACAGATTTCTGGTAGGTTGTGTTTTGCATCGCTTAAGGCTTTTAGCAATAGTCATAAGTTAGTGTTTGACTCAGACGCAATGTCAATATCACATTAGTTGTGAAAACACAAGGGTGCAAAAATGCTTATATGCAATGCTTTTCAGTGTAGTAGTTATTTAGTATGCATGGTCAATACTGAAGCCTTCAGTATTTTGTTCAGTGAAGAGGAACAAACACTAAAACAAGACACCTTCAACCACTGCATTGAAATGTGACAGAATGGGGAAAAAATAAAAAGATTTGTAAAAAACATCAGACAATTGAAAGGAACGGATAAAAAAAACTGGATGAAGATGCACATTGTTTAACAAAGGCATATATACAAATATTTATAATGAACACATCAAATGTCCTAACAAAATAGGTCACTTGATGTGGGTAAACACTTACGTTCCTGGGGATGTAATGCTAAATTTGATAGGCATTGTTGTATCCAATATGAAGGCATTTAATACTAGACTGTTACCCTCTTTACACAGCACTGTTATCAGATTCGCGTTGGATTGGGAATCCCATAAATCACTCAAGCACGACCATGAGTGTGTCACCGAGCTGCTTGAGTGCGCATTTTGGCAACCCTACCCGATTCAGTGAATCCAACTAGCAGAGGTAGGTTGGGAATCCGATGACAAGGGATTCGAGCGGAAAAGAGGTTGGGTGGTTTGTATTAAGTCTTGTGCAACCTTTTCTTCACTTGTTTGATGCTAAAACCACTGCCGTGGTACAGATTAGCCTATTCAAGCTAATTAGCCTATTCAAGCTAATCTGTAGCAAAAATGACAGATTAATTCATTTAATAGTTTTGCCTGTAGGCTAACTACACCTAGTTAGGGAAACAATCAGCAAAATTGAATCGGTTGAGCAAACAAAGATTATTTGGTAGGTTACAAGACATCAGATATTGGGCTGAAGGACTATTACCCCAATACTAATTAATAGGTTTTCATTACACCTTGGTATAGTAGAGTGATTCGACCTCTGTGCAAAATATGTAGCCTAATATTGGAAGTGGATGACTTCAGTATAGGCTACACATTGAACTTCGTATCCCAGTTATGTGGCTATGATTTCCTCAGTTAATGATCATGACTGAGATCAACAAAGTGGCTTTGCAATGTAAAAAGTAACTCCCATTTCCTGCCCTGTAGGAGATGTTCAAATTCTATTAAAGTCACTTGAAGACTGCAATTACGATACGACGTGGTTTTCATGACCTCATCGCCCAGCAGTTCTCCATGATTTTCTCTACTGGCTTTTATTTTTCGGTCTACACTAAATAAAATCACATCTCAGCGATTCCAACAACACCTACAAATAGCACCTTTATGTAGTGGAATCAGCTTTCACCTTTTCATTTTCACCTATTCCCCAGCTTTCACAATATCATAGCCCAAGTGCATGAAGCAAATCTTTTGAGTCCTTCCAGTGTAAAAACGGCCCAATATTGAGTTCGCTAGTGCGTTCACGAAGGTAAGCCATGGGTGACGAATCGCTCAGGCGTCAATCCGATAACAGTGCAGTGTGAAGCAGGTATGTGTTTATTTACACCACAATTGGCAGGCATACATTGACATGCATTATGCACAAAATAGTGTTTTTGACTGCAGTAGAGCTCTGAACAAAGATTATGAAGTGATTTTCACTTGCCACTGCATGTCAATGTCATGTTTCAGTCAAAGCATTAAATAATACACCAAGATATTTCACTTGGGTGGAAAATACAGTACTTTGTCATTTAGTGATAACAATTTAGAGGGGAAACTACACCGACATCTTGTTACAGCTAAAAACAATTAATGTTCAACTGCATGACCACACATTCAGAAGGCATTGAATACTTCTCATACAGGAACCAAACACTCATAAACCATCAGCAAACAGGTGATTCGCAACCATATTTCCTACAGTGCATCTTGTTATAGCCGAAAGCTCATCAAGGTAAACAGCAAATGAACATGGACTTAGAACTAGAGATTAACTGATATATATCGGCCATCGGGTCGATATTTGGGTTTCACTGATATATCAGTATTGGCCAAAATGCCTGATGTTATCGACCTCAATAGGTGTTGACAAAGCGCTGTTATATTCCTGACGCATCCAGACAACTTGCACAAGAAAGCACAACGAATTAAGTCAAGTCAAGACAGTTATCTTGCAGCAATGCTAGCAGGTGTGTTTTCATAAACAAGCAGACAAGATGAACTATGAAGCATGCATTGGCCGTCGCAGCCGAAACAAAAGCATCATTAATTAATCAAAAATCATAACAAAATATTGAAATAGCTACAATTTGAAAATTTTTTGCTGATAAATTCTGATATTTGAAGTTCTTGATAAAAAGGTAAGGCATAGAATACATTATATTTTTGATAACGAAGCAGAAAACAAGATTTAAAAATCTTGGAAATATCGGATATCAGCCCATGAATGGCTGATATATTGGTATTGGCCACAAAAAAGTTATCGATTGATCTCTACTTAGAACTAGAACTTCCCTATCTTACTCTATTCATTACAGTAAAGAAGTCTGAAGGGCAATTTCCCCCCACTTCACCTGCATGATCTGATTCCTAGACCAACTCACCAGCAGTGTTACTATGCACATAACACGTTGGGAGCCGGCGTATGATATACTCGTACTTTGAAATCACACATGAGCCACTTTTCTTGTGTCAATTTGTACCACCTTATCTTGCCAGCCAATTGAGCTAGAGAGCTGTTCAAACCCTCTAAAGATGGGGGAAGTCTTCTAGTTAGATTTTTTTAAATTGGGAAGTTTTGAATTTTGTTTTGTGGGTGACGTTATAATGGAGGTTGGTTAATGCATTTCTGGCTGAGGTTACTGAGAGCCAATTTTTTAACTAAGTTTTTAGTGGAAACTAGGCTATAATATGAATATTTGCAACCTTTGATTATCCATCTAAAGTTTCTAGTTCAAAAGTTATGGCCAAAAATTCCAAATTTGGGTAAAAAATGTTTTTGGTTTTATTTACCCAAATTTGGGTTTTTTGACCATTACTTGCCACTGGGTTTTGATCTGCCTTGAGATTAGAGCTAGTCATTTTGCCATTTCTAGACATGGTTTTCTTTTTTGTTAATATCTTCCATCCTTAGTTTTGCATCTTAGTTTCACTAGCTGGTGAACATGGTTTAATTGTGTTTGCCTTTTGCTTCTGTTTTTGGCCAGCTATTGAAAAGATGTGAGATTGTTTATGTATAGGCCTATCATGGATAGCAGGATTTCTGTCACAGTTTTTGCACATGTTTTGGTGATCTTGGCCTGATTTACAGTGTCAGCTTGGGATTCCTTTCTGGTTTCTGTTGTCATGCAAGTACGATTTTGTTGGGTAAAGTGTTTCCTAAGTTCAGCAGAGTTAGCAGTAACCAATTCTGTAAGCTCTTCAAGTGATTGTTTCATTTTCACTTTTTCTGCATTAAGCTTTTCTGGTATGTGTTCAGTTTTTTTGCTTTGACTTCTTTTATTTCTATCTTCACTTGTTGCAGATCTCTGCAGAGGCAAGCAGCAACAATGTAAGTTATTTTTGTGATGGAAAGTTTGTGGTATCTGTCACCAGTGCTACTTTTGCTTTGTGGTGATCCTTCAAGTCAAGTACTGACCATATGTCATTCGGATTTTCCTGTGCTTTCTTGACCACTCCTTTACATCTTTTTAGGTGGAGACTCTTTTGCTGCATAGATTGTATCTTCATAGATCTCCAGGATAAACTGCCTAATGGTCACTCATGTGGTCACTAGTCATTGTTCCAGTAACTTGTCTGTGTACGTTTATGTACCATCCATAATAAATGATCAATAGCAATTTCTGTATCAGTTTCTGTACTTCTCAGCCTTGTTTGTCATAGCCCACACTATCCAGTCTACGCTTAATTCAACTGGTGAATTGTCGCTCATATGGTCAGTGGTTGCTCTTCTAGTAACTTTACACCGTACGTTGATGTACCATCCATATGAAGGAAAAGATCAATAACAATTTCTGTATCAATATCAATGCTCTTCTCAGCCTTGTTTGTCATAACCCACACTATCCAGTATACACTTAATTCATTCACCATCAGTTCATATCCTAATTTCACTTTAAGTTATTACAACAACCCTACAAATGCCACGAAAAAAGTCTTCTTTCTACTCACTTCAATAGTTTCAAAAAGATGATTTACATGGTAGTGGAACAGATTTTTCTGCAAGCAGCAATACTTTTAGTTGAGTAACTTGTATGGTTACTCTGACCACCACAATTTAATTCGTAGATGCATTTCTGTGACATGAATCCAGCTAATAAACTTGTTTGTTTGAATTTTTTTTGCATGTGCCTAAATTTTTAGTTATCAATGTTTCATTATCCATAGATTTGTCATCATGGTTTTTATTTCAGAAAAAGTAAAAGGACGTCGCGTTCTAATAACTGGTGGAAGTCAAAATATTGGTGAAGAGCTTGCTTACCAATTCTCAAAGCTTGGTGCTCAGGTTGTAGTCACAGCACGGAGGGAGTCTGAGTTGAAAAAGGTGTGATTTTTTGGTAGTATTTGTTGAAAGTATTTAGTTGATTTAAATATAATATTTAGTATTTTCTAGACATATTTGCATTGAAATTTCATGACGAGCAGCACCAACAAAATTGATCAAGAGTTTTGTACAAAAACTTAAAAATTATATCATTCATGTTAATCATTTCCTATTCTACTAAAAATAAAAGTTGCATTGATATAATTTGACCAACTGTATTCCAAACTATGAAAAATGTCAGTGCTTCTTTCAAATGTTTTTTAACATGCTTGCTGACAGTGTGCAAATATATCATACTTCGAATTTTTGAAATCACGCATTGAGCCGCTATTTTTGTGGCACTTTGCAACTTTCCTGTTGATTGTGCTAGAGAGCTGTTCAAACCCTCAAAAGACTTGGCAAGTCTTATAGTTTGCAATGAAAAATATTTGAAGTTTTGGGTTTCGGTTTGGGTTTTTTGTGGGTAACATCATAGTGTTTTTTTATTAAAAACTAGGCTAAAATCCAAGCCTTTTGAGTCCTTGATTGGCTTTTAGGTTTTCTGGTTTAAAAAGTAGGGTAAAATAACCAAAATTTGGGTAACACATCTTTTTGGGTAATTTTTACTCAAATTTGGATTTTTTGGCCATAACTGTTTTTGCATGCTTAAATATTGTTTTGGGTTTATAGAATACAATAAGTGGATATAATAAATTATGGGTTAAATTGTGGCATAAAGCATCTTTGCGCTCATTCTTGTTTTAATCATTTTCAAACATCCCAAATATACAATACAAAAACATTGTGTTGATATGTGTGCTAGGCATGGTAGAGGGGTGATAGAAATTTGTTTGTCAGAAAAGGGTGTGCAAGCCAAAAAAAGATTTGGAAACACTGGTGTACATGACAGTGTCATTACCCCTCCAAAAAATCAAAACACACATCAAGACAAATTAAGTCTAACACCTGACTGTTCTAGGCTGGAACCTTACAACTATTGTCTGCCATGAATCTTCCTCAATGTACTGGTTTCTGATAACAGGAATTATTGATGGTTTTCAACACAAATTCAATAAAACTCTTCATAAACAAATCTACATTGGTACTCATGTGCAACAACTGGCAAGCCCAGGAGCACATTGCACACACACACCATCTGAACGAGCTGTAGGGGTTGTTTCTGTTTTCTACAGCTCCCATACAGCATATAACCAGCAGAAGTTCATTGCTCCCATTTTGATTGCAAAGCAGTGTTTGGAACTTCTTGTACATGACTATAAATCCTGACATCTGATTTTATCTGACTAGATCGCCTTTGATTTTGACATGGCAAGTATAGTAGAATAATTGTTCCTTGTGCATCTGTTTCAGTGCCTTGCTAATGAATGTAGCTACTGTCTATGCAGCGGAGCTATTAAACATGCAGTTTATAGTTTACAAGCTCTACTCTTAACTTATCTGACCAGGCAGACCAACTACTTCATTAAAGTCTTTTATTATGAATGATATCTCTAAGCTTGTAAGATATCTTGACCACATCGGTTATAGATAAATCTGTCTGTCTAGTGCCACAGCATTGTACTACATCACTACATTTTTGTTCCAGCATGATGTGCAGTACCTGACGAAAAATATTTTAAAAGTGTCCCAAAATATGTGGTTATAGAGCACTGTGCAGTTGAATGTTAATTGTTAAATGGTCTAGTTGCCACATCTCTGAAATTTGAGGAATGGTCTTATATGTTGTTTACACTGCAGGTTGTTGCCAAGTGCAAAACTCTTGGTGCACCTGAGGCTGGTTATCTTGTTGCTGATATGTCCAACTTAAAGCAAACAAAACAAGTGGTGGACCAGGCTGTGCAAATTCTGGGTAAGTAATGAAGTACTTCTATAATTATCTTCTTAACTAGTCATAAAATGATATCTTGGATACATAAATAATTTTTAAAAATACTATCACAGACTCAACAGGGCTGGAATTAGTTCTTAGAAAATGCAAAAGTGCCTCATCAGTACACAGCGTGGAGGGGCTACTTCATTCACACAGGCTACCTAAAAAAGAACTGAACAGAAATCATCAATAACTGATTTCACACACTTCCCATTCAACATTCATATTTATCTAATACATCAAAGAAATTGATCTTCTCATGACCCATACCTTCCTGTTATCTAAGTAAGCAACCATTGCGAAATCCATTGAGGATAGCTTCATTGTCAGCATTTGCCTTTGTAAGCTGGCAATTGTGGAGGTAACGTCACTGAATCCACGTTGATTGATGAAAGACTAACAAGTCTGACAATGATATCTATCGAAAGTGTAACTACAAAAACATTAGATATGACTGAGTTGATAAAAACATTTGCATCTTTGAAAACTATAAAAGAGTCATTTTCTCCACTTGAAATACAGCAAATGCTAAAGTCTGTCTCCTTTATATGTTGTGTTGATACTGCAGAAACATGCTTTTATAAAAATTTGTTAAAACAAATCGACGTTTTTATTTACATAAATATTATGTGTTAAATCAATGTATTGTATATTGGGGGTGCCCAAACCACCTAGCACTAGCCTGGTACGAACCACATCTGCTTCTGTGTGCCTATTGGTTGATGCGCAAATCTTACAAATCTGTGATTAAAAACGAACAAGCATTTCAAAAATTGTTTGGAAAAAAAACTAGGAAATGTCCAAACGCACTACTACACGAATTTTTTTGTGTCACGCAACTGGTCTGATGAAATTTCCGAACCTGTTGTGCAATGCACTGTTGGCTGACATTTTTGGCGTACATCTGAAGTTAGGGAGCCAGGTACAGTTCGTATTTTTGACCTTTTTAGGATGTGTTAAACGTTCTTTTTCTGTAGCAAAAATTCCAACCACTTTCCCAGACTGACCTAATGAGTTCATACAAACCTTGCAGTTTTTATCCCCGCCAATCTAGTACAGAAATTCAGAAAATTTTTCAGTCGTGCCCCCTTGACAATCTACAAAGCTCGCGTCATTCCTCTCAGCCTCCAACACAAGAAGTTAACAAATCAGTTTTATTTTCAATTTGCCCTCATCAATGTAAAGGTTGTAACAACTTTTTTTGAAACCGGAAGTTTAATTCGAGTTACGTTGAAGACAGTGAACATCGAAGATAGGCTTCACATTCGAGTTCGTTCCGAACTGTAGTTTTCACATTGACAAGTACACAACAGCCACTTTCACGCAGATATGTGGTAGAAAATGGCAGTAAGACGTAGAGCAGCGTTACCAACATTCCCATAGACACGCATATATTTCACCCAAAAACCACTGTGGCATTGATTCGAAGTCGCTTTCACATTGGAATTATGTTTTGGTTCCAAAAATTCCTCGTGGAAATCGTCAGGAAACATGTCCTCGTTGACATAGACCATTTTTCTATCTGAAAGTTCAGTGCAGCCCTAGACCGGAAACCACCGTCGAATTCTTGTTTAGGAGGTGAGTTTTCACTTCAGCTTTGAGCTCGCTCTCCAGATCAAGAGCGTCTTTCTCATTCTGTTTCCCATTTGAACTCGGCGAAGCCACAGCCCCAGTTTCGCAGTGAAAGTAGGAATGGTACCGTAGTGATCCATGCGGGGCGTGTTCCTGCTTTGTAAGCGTCGATCGAGAAGATTCAAGCTTCAAAAATATCAACGATTAATGCCAACGACGGTTTGAAACCTTACAATTTGAGTGCCAGCAGAATATTCTGTTTTTTTCTGGGTTTAAAGTTTAAACAATGGTTCTGCTTCGACAACTCATAAGGGCGAGCTAACATAGGTTACCTTTGAAAAACCACTGAACACCCTTAGTCCGAATCCATCTTGCATAGTTTGGCAGACAACGTCAACTTGGAGCCACTTGTTTTGACGAAGTATACGATTTGATATCAGCTTGTCAACTATTTCAACAGGCAGAATCCGTCGTATTGTGGGTTTTGTTATGAACCGTCAAAATCAGGAGTTAATCTGATAAAAATTCCATGAATTCCCCAGTTTTATCAACATCATATACAGGGATATCTAGGAGTTTCTAGATAGAGCAAAGGAAACGGAATTGTTGGTGGAAAATTAGTTTGGCACACCATACCTTGCAGAGTTTGTTTTTGGCCCGCGACTAGGGAAATGTTGCCGACCCCTGCAATAGACGATCTGTGTATTTTTATACTGGCACCATGTGTTGTTTAACATGGTTGCCGCTTATCAATCAATGTTCAAGTTATAGAATAGCTTGGTGAATAAATATCGTTGTATAAAGTTAACCCGGTGTAGTACCAAATCTATAGCACTTCTCGTTCAGCTTAACAATTAGTTCTTGCTAGTCGTATCGCTCACTGAAGTGCCACCTTGTTTCCACACACCTAACGTTGTCACACACCATACTGTACGCGCGAAGAGTGATTTTCTGATAGATTTTTTAAGCTTCAGCGCAGTCCTTTATTGTATTGTTATTGTCTTGAAGTCTGGCTGGCGTTATTGGAGCCGAGGATGCATCAGTTATGAAAGTGATTTGACCCATCCTTCCAGACAGTTTTGGAGAACAGTTTTTAGTGTTTTCCTTGTCAGAACTTATGCGTAGTATGTTGAGTTAGAAATACTGTGAATGTATGAGATAAACGAAGTTTGTATTTAACAATAGTTAAAGTAGAAGTAAGCAAAACTAGTGGGTCAAATGAATCTAGGCTTAGAAATTTGTTTTTCGGGCCTCTTGTCATAGACGAGGTGTTCACCCGTATTGTAAGAAAAATAATTACCTAATGAGGTATCTATTCACTTACCCTCCTGTAGAAATTGTTAAGCGGCTTTACGTAGCTGCATTTGTTTATATATGGTGCACCAATGGTATACCATATCTTCATACATGTTGTTTCAGGTCGGCGATCATTAACTACGTGAGTTATGTTCACATTTCGTCGCATGCTACAAAGTATCTAAAGGAATCGAATGGCCATCTCATAGTCATTTCTTCTCTGGCAGGTTTTGATTTATTCATTATCCTTTTGGGTTTCCCAACGAGCAGAGCGCGGTAGCATTCCAAAAGCTACAAATTTGTTTTGATCACCTTTGTTCTTAAAAACTATTGCTTTAAAGCATTGTTTACAACCTTTTTGTCGCACGCCCCACTTTCATTTTCAAATAAGTAGTAACACCCACCATGATGCACTTCATGACTTCACTTGAGTATCAACTAAAAAGCCAAAATGGATTTCAAAATATCACCACACCTCACCAAAAAAATTTACTTCGCTCTTCGTGTTGAGAATTAAATGTGCAAGAACATATTACAATTTCTTAGGGGCACGGGGCATAAAAAGTTGGGACCCACTGCTTTTAAACGTTGCATAGTCTGTTTTCTACAGCGTCTTAACGTGTGCATTAATTGTTTTCAATTTCGTTCACCTTTTGAAGTTATATGAATGCTGTTACTCGCCAGTTGAAGTTTTTCCGTGACCGTTTTTTCGCTACCTTCATATAGATTTGTGTGAAAAGATCTAAGTATGGGTTTTTTGACAGAAAATAATTAAAAGTTGGATTTATGTTTTGAGCAGCTTCAACGCTACCATTTCAGGCAAGTAAATATTCATCTGTTGAAATGACACTAAGATATAAAATCAAAAACTGCTGGAACTGAAAAATACAGAAATAAGATTGATGAACCGAATGAGTTGAAGAACAAAGCTCATGGTCGTTCGGCACCCAGACGGTGTTCAGCCAGCAGGATGTAGGTTTGTGTGTAGTGAAAAGGACAAACGATGGTAAAACNTATGCGCTTGAAAGGGATAGGGGGATCTAGTGAGAATACATATTTTTGCTACTGGTCAGGGCAACAGTACTTACACTACGAGGCTGATTTGTAGTAGTATTTCATCCTGGGCGTCCAAATACCGGTAAAATAAAACATACTTTTACTGGATTGTTCTCCAGTAAATCTTTATAAATATATATATTTATATAATGTAAGTCTGTGCATATCATTTGCTGTATTTTCTACATCTGTAAAGTAAGTGAGAAGATTTTAAAGATAACGCGGCGGAAAGTTATGACTGCTCCCGTGAAAATGAACTGAGGATGGAAAAGCGAATAAGAAGAAACGTAAATGGCCTATTCTAATCACAGAAACACCCACAAGTTCCGTCACAAAAACTTGCTGAAGAACGGAAAAAGCTAGAATTTGTATAGGAAGATCCATAACATTAGACCTATTACCACTTTGAAACAAGCGCACCGATAGTGATGCAGCCGTATATTCAGGTTATCTGACGTGGTGGACCTGTATATTCCGGTTATCC
>JGI24021J15306_10009587_pt1 | contig 11979 bp, 13 predicted proteins | sample Ectturendosymbi1_FD_15306 | JGI IMG/M metagenome (IMG submission 15306)
CACCTGAAGGCACCTGTCATCCTCCTATGACAGGTGCCTTCACGTGGCCTTCCTGTACGACATTCGCTCATACAGTATAGTATTTTGCGAACCACATCATAATGCAGTAGGCCTATTCCGCCTTCAAAAGAGTCCCCAAGAGCAGCTCCAATGTGTAAGTAGGCTTCCCTGCTTTCAAAGGAGCCTCTAACAACACCTGTAACGTGCAGATACTCTGCTTTGCAAGGACGCCCAACAGCAACTGCATTGTGTAGGTACTCTGCTTTCAAATGGACCACAATACCAGCTGTAATGTGTAAGCCTTACACTTTCAAGGAGGACCACAATAGCAAATGTAATGTGTACGTAGGGTCATTACGCTTTCAAAGGGGCCCCAATGGCAACTGTAATGTGTAAAGTACCTTGCTTTCAAAGGGACCGAACAGCAACTGTAATGTATAAGCACTTTTCTTTCAAACGGCCCTCCAACTTCTCTGATTTCTAGTGCTTCATATTTCAATTTGGAGAGGCGAAGCTTTCTTTGGGGAGCTAAGTGGTGTCTGGACTGAATATTGGGCCCCATTGACCCGTTTCCCCCCAATTGGGGTATGGAGTGCTGCTGATACGGCTCTGGATACGGGGACCCGGGAAAGTTAAAATGCGCATGATCTGTTTTTGTATGATCAAGCCTAAAATTCTTAGTGTAAGCCAGCTGCCGTAAGCAATTAATTTATTTGTGAATCTTAGCATGACAGCTTATTGTAATTACTATACAAACAAGTTATACAAGTTTCGACGAGGGCCTAAAACATAAAGGGGGCCGGTCTCGGTCTTCGTTCTCCCGGGTAAAATTTCTCGCAGAGGCCTTGCAACAGAGCATATATCTTTTCGCACGCGACAGGGCTGAACGCGGTGTAACTTGTAAGAATAGTTAAACCACTATAATTTCAAGAAAAAATCGCCCACCAAACATGCGGGTGAAGACATGTCTGGGCACGAACACAGTTTGTTGCGACGCACATGAACATCTGCACAGCGCAGACTTGACAAAGGAAACGCGTGCAATGCTGCGGCTGTCAGACTTGCAGTCGGAGCCAGCCTTAGAATTTTGCATCGCACTTCCCCCACCTCACAGTGGCTATATCAGACTCTGCTGCAATCCCGTCGCCACGGGGTTTTGGTGAGATTAGTCCCCCAAACAAAGCTCCAAGACCCCCAAATTTAAATATGAAACACTATAAATCAGTGGACTTTTTGTCTAATTTAAATGTCAAGCCCCCTTGAAGAAACGTAAAGCCACCCCGCACAAAGCTAAAACAGCCTATTCAGGACTTTCTATCGACGGTTCTGCTCTGTTGCAGAGCCAGCGTCGAACATTGCCACTGCGTCAAACCAGCATCGTTCTTTATAGCTGCCGCAGCGTTGCACGCAAACATGGTTTCGTCCGGTTTTCACTGCGAGAGCAGCATGTTTGATTTAACCGTCACCAGGACCTGATGTTGCCACTGCTGAACTTATGGTCTCAGTCCTGTCGTTACGGGGGAGGGCTTTGGTGGGCTTATTTTCCTCAAAAGAAGCTCCAAGACCCCCAAATTGAAATATGAAACACTATAAACCAATGGAGTTTTGTCAAATTTTAGAATGTTAAGACCCCGTGCACAAACGTAACTCCCTATTGAAGATTTTTTGGGGACGGTTCAGTAGCGTAGCCAGCCCAAAAATTTGGGAGAGGCCAAACATTTTGGGTGGGGAATATGCTTGATTTTAGGCGATTAACTATTTTGTTTGGGATACCACCTCTCAAAGCACAAAATGACTAGGCCTATATGTTCTGAAAATGTTTTTGGGAGGCATGGCTCCCTATTCCCCACTACGCCTAAGCAATGTTTCTGTGTAGTCTTCATCAGAAATTTGTCTATGGCTGATGCGATGTTTCAATGTTTTGCTCCTCTCTCAGTGTTGACTGTGTTTGTCAGCTACAGTAACACTTACTGTGTAACGAGTTATAACTGGTTATTTTTGTGTTCTTGTGTCATTCAAGTACTCTTGTGACATGAACATGAGTTTGAATGAAGCAAACAAATAAATAAAATAAATAAAGAAATGACGAGACGGTGAATTACCAAATCTACTCTGTCTTTCCTTGACATACATTGTGATAGGTTGCGGTCAGCAAACGATCCCAACATTATCACATCGCTGCTACGTACTTCTTCAAACAGAAAGAAAATACTCTGTTGTGCAAATAATTTTGTATTAGTCGCAGTTTTCTATTCTTAATAATAAAACCTTAATCCACGTTCTTCTGGTTGACTCGCCATAATTACGGTTACAGTAGTCATGCTTGCAGAACTAACACATTTCCTAAAGCATTGCAACCGATTTCGCTTCCCCAGCTGCTACGCATCGTATCCCTGCAGTTTTATTTGACAGTTAAAAGCCTAGGTTTGCTGTGAGCTTTTGAGGAATCAACCGACTGGGCTCTGCTTTCATCTTTTTGCGATGATTCACTCTTGCACTCAAGTATGTAGCCTACACTCAACAATGGGGGTATGCAAGGAATCGATCAGCACATTTTTAATAGGAAATCGATACTGTGTAAAGCTATGATCCTTAGTCCTGAAAGCTGCAAAGGGTAAAAATTTGAAAGGCTGAAAACAGAGCAGAGAAAGCAAACAAACCCATGACTAAAATGATGAACCTGAACACAAGCCACGACAATTAAAATCTGGAAAACAGCCTAAATGTTTTCCAAATGAATGATTTCCCTGGAGCAACGCAACTAACTGACGCCAAAGCTCACGCAACTCAACAGACTTATTCATGCCTGAAACAACACGCCGTTATGAGCAAGAAGGGTTGAATGCGTGAGTGAGTTTTCATTCGTTACGATGGCAACCAATTATTGGATTTTATTTTATTAGCACCTGTTATATTAATGTTAAAGTTTAACCGTTTTTTGCTTATGTTCTTGTTTTCTTACCACTGTGTTTTTCACCCGATTCAATTTCGTTTCTGTACTAACATGGCAAGAGGCGATATCCTGGTTTTGCTCTGCTTTCACTTATGTCATGAAATAAATTTGTCGCGTTACATGCCCTGCGAATAAAGTTTCTTTTTTCTGCTATATCACGTACATATTGCGGTAAAAAATGATGAAGTAAGTGCGACACTCAAATTACCCTAGTATTCTTAGTGAAAGGTCAAACGTTTACCTTCCGTGATTTGTTTCTGTTAATATAGGTTTGCTAACGCTTCGCGTTTGTCTGTTATATTTTGATTTTGTAGAAACACTATATTATTTATGTTGGGTAAGCAAGTCAGTTGGATTTTAGTAAAGCTTTACTAACTGTTATATTTCACCTTTACTTACATTTTAATCAATGTCGTGCGGTCAGAGCATACATAGAAGGGGGTGGGGCAAACGGGGCTACAGCCCCAAACGGGGCAACAGCCTCGTTTCCAAGGCATGGGGGCATCCAAAGTGTGAAATTACAAAAATGAAAATGCTGTAACTAGACGCGTTTCGTATTTTAAGGCTGCTAACAAATAATGCATGGATTTAATTTTTCGAAACATCTTTTAAATATACCGAATGTTTTCACATCCAGTCCTGTGCAATGTAACCTAAATAGAAACTACAGAAGCATGTTATTATGATAGCAAAAACAAAACTATCAATGTGTGTCAGCAAAAAAGTTACGTAGGATGACCAAGCGAAACAAAATATAACTACTCAACAACAATACTGAGTAGTACTAACCAAGCATCAAACAACGATAAAAAACTTATTATCAACAGCAGTGCATCCTTAGGGTGTTCAAGACTGCCGCCTACGAAACGCTGTGGAACTCTCTACTAACTAGAGCTGTGGTCGCAGAAGCAGAAGGGTAGCAGAAGAGTACGCAGAAGGAATGCCAAAGTGTGTTCTGAATGCAAAAATAAACAACTTTTCCGCCTTATCACAATAGTGTTTTCTCTTTCATCATGCACCCACTTTGTAGGTTGCGCAGACGAAGGAACCCCAAACCAATATCTCTAGGAACAGGGGTACTCGGCGTCGGAAAGGCTCTAGAACAGGGTTTCTCACCCGGGTTCATGTGGCCATGCAAAGGGGCCACAGGGCGGAGTTTGGGGGACTGCGAGCAGTCTTCCGATCAAATACGTTAAGATAAATGGGGTGGGCGAGAGCGCAGTGTCAGAGTTTCCATCTACCAATTAGAAGGTTGGGTGTTCGATCCACGACCACTGATTAAATCGCCGTAGCTCTCCTTGGGCAAGAATGTTCATTCCAACCACCATGGCAAGAAGCAAATTTCAGGATTGCCGTCAGCAAAATCAAAGTTTAAAAAATGTACGTTTTTTCTTTGTTGTAGCACGGGGTCATGGGGGTCACGGGGTCACGGGGCCATGAGTGTTGAGTGTCTCCGGGGCCACGAACCACGAAAGGTTAAGAAACACTGATCGATAATAACTGAAGTGCGACTGATTACCAATGATTCATGTTTGAACAAGATACTGGGTGTTTCAAACTTTTAGAAAAGAGATCCAATTTATGTTATTCTGTTCAGGACCAACTGCTGAAATGTTATCTTGCTTTTGCTTCTGAACTTTTCTATGCTTACCACTTTAAAGTTGTTTTATTCAGTAATTACAAATTTAATCTGTGTGAAAATGATATTTGAAAAACGTCTTCGGTGTTTCAAACTTCTAAAATTTAGATCCAGTTTATGTTGTTCTGTACAAAACTGCTAAAAGATGATATTGCGTTTAGTTCTGAACAGTGGTATGTATTCCCGCCTGAAATTGTACATTTCAATAATTATAGACGAATTATAGAGTACATTTTGTGATAAATCACTGGTTTGCTTTTGAAACCATTTAAATACCTTTTTGCACAACTGCAAAAAATGAATCAAGCTCTACCAAACGTTGGTTTGGAAATGTGAATAAAACGTCATAGCGTGACATATGGAACAGCGCACACCGATTAGCATGACTACCTTATGCCCAGTGGCGGAGCCAGCCCAAATTTTTTAGGCGGGGGCAAAAAGTTGGGGGGAAAATATTTGTCTTCAGGTGAACAAGAGTGCTTTTGTTTGGAACCCCTTTTATCAAAGCACAAAATGACGAGATATGCTAAAAATGGGGGGCATGACCCCTGCACCCCCTGGCTACGCCTATGCTTATGCCACCTATATTGAACCATTCAGGGCCGCAACCAGCAAATATTTTTGGAGATTAAAATAATTGTAACTTGTTCTTATACCTAACAACTAAAAAAATTTTTGAAAGTTTCGGGGGGTCTAATGCTCGGTAGTGTTGACATTAAGTGCTTTTGTTACATTCAGAAAAAGGACTGTCAAACATGTATATTTTTCAGTTTGATTTTGAACTTCAATAATGCATTGATGATGTAATTCCAACTCCGTACATTTTGTGCACGCTCTATTGACCTAATTAAATATGTTATAGTTTTCACATTATGATCTCTTTTGAATGCATGTTTCACAAAATGCAAGATTAAATTGAACCTTGCGTCTTTATCAAGAAAACGTTTGGTATAAAAATTAAAAGCAGCCTGTTTGGCTTCAATCATTGCTGACTTTACTTACATTTGCTGTAAGTCACGTAGTAGCACGTTTTGCCCTATGATCTTCCGCTAACAGTCACAGACCAAATGACTCACTGATCAGGAAACTACAGACATGCTGCCGGCTAAAACAAGCAAACAGGCTACTTTCCTCACTCAGCGCCTGTGTTCATACAAAACCTGGGTGGAAGATGCATGCTGTTGCTTGAATGGCTCATGCTTTTCAAAAAACTTTTTGAACGTTAGATTGCAATTGGGAAAAATAAGACAAAGAGATTGCAATTGGGAAAGAATCAAAAAGATTTGGTAATTCCAAGGGCGTTATTATGAAAACGTAGAGATGCTGGGTAGCTCTCAGAATATTTTTTTGCAAACTCGGCATACGAGTAAAAATACCGGGTGGTCTTTGTGAAATTTGAGGTAAATTTTAAGGACGCTCATTCGAAAAATAAGATTCATGTAAAATCAGTAGGCTATTTCACGGTAGCAAGTTTGTCAATATGGATAAATTTTTCTGTTTTAATCTTTGATGTTTCTTTTTTCTCCACCAGAAACAGGAACATTAAAATCTGATCATGCTAACAGAAAAATATATGATTTAAATGAAATCTGGTTATGGGATTTGCAAAGCGTACTCTACTCCATGTAAAAGTTTGTATAATCTTCGGAGCGTGGGTTTAAGCAATTCCAATTTCATCCAAAAACTGAAAGCAAACTTCACCTCAGAAAGGTATGCTTGTTCCAACTGCGTAATTTACCTTTTCTTACTAAAACATGGTCTTCAAAAATAGTGAAATCACTCTGTTCACCGGCATTCATAACTTTGACAACCATTCAACAGCAAGGTTTTTGAATTGCATAAGTTCAGATAAGTTTGCTTGATATTTATAGAATCATCACCGCAATCTTCAAAACTGCATTTTGATACTTAGAATGAAAGGGCGAATATGGATATGGCTTTATCCATCATAGCCGCTGCAAATGGCAGACAGCTCAACCAATAACTGACTGAAGTGGCCACGACCCAGATAAAGCTCTATACCACTGATAAAACTGTAAACATCAAAACACCTCCGTACGTTAACTAATAAGTCTAATGTTTTGCTTTCATTTTATGCAGTTGTTCTTAATATTTACTCGCTCGTCAAACACATAAACAAACATCGAACCATTGCGGTCTGGAGCTGGAGTGAATAATAATTATGAAACATTGCAAACTTGTTTTTCTGATCTTTTCGCACAAGAAGGGGGGTGGCGTCTCCATTTGGTGCAGCTAGATGAAAACGTTAAACGACTGAGCGGCATGCACGGTTTACAAAAGCAGTATTTTTCTCAAAGAGCAAAATTCTGAAAATTTTACTCATGTAGCCTACCATACATTTTTTCCGTGGAGACTAAACCCGTGCAAATGATGAAGAGACACGCGATACCTCAAGTATACGGCATTACTGTAATTTGGGATAAGCAACACAGTTATTGACAAAAGTGGCATTTTTCAAACATAGTACCCCTTGTTGAGATTGCTACTTCCTGGGACTTTCCCTTGAGAGGTATCACAGTGAGATGCTTCTTTTGTAAGCTCCAGAAACAAGCTCAAAAATGGTTTCTCTGGACATCAATATTTATGGCTTTACATCTCGAATGCAATATCTGCTAGGGGTGCGTCTGCAATAGCAATAAACATAGTAACTAATGACAAGGGCAACCAAAAGTCAATAAAGTCAAAATTTTTCTGCCTTTTTAAAGCTCATGAAACGTCCACAAACCAACTTTCACGCTCATACCACGAGGGAATCCCAAGCTATTAGGTCAAAAAAGTCAAAATTTATCAACAGGTCAAAATGTAGGCTATGCTTAAATCAAACTTTTCTTGCAACACAGTTTTTTCTCTTTATCAATATTTTATTGAAACTACAACAGCAGGTATTAATATGCTTTTGCAAGTTTAGTTGCATTTCGGCAATAACAATATGTTAGTTGTGACTCCTGACGTGGCAATGTTGTTTTGCCCACTGCTGGACAATTGAATTCTATTTAGGATAGGTGTGGTAAAGAAAGAACAATGCATCATCCCAAAGTTGAACAACCAATTTTGTTAAATTTCGAAGCATTGAGTGCGTGATTATGCTTCTGGGTTAACCTCTACACTTAAGGCTGAGTTATTTTGCTATTGTAAACGCATAAAATTTATAGTTCAAAATAAAGCCAAATGTTTAAATTATAGCGTCAAAAGTTTAGGTTTTTAGGCCAAAAACTTGGTTGCCCTACTAATGGCCTTATGAAAACTTCTCTGGTGGAAAGTTCAACGCAAACTAATTTGCTGAAACGAGCGGTGACAGATCTTTACCGGTTTCAATTTCATGACAACACCCAAACATTTTACACTTTTTAAAAACAAAATATGGGATTTTTCGATTGCTCGTGATCCACGAGTCGGTGAAACGGTGGAAAACTATAACACACCAAGGGAAAACGGACTCAAGACAAAGAGCAGAAAACACATTCTTAAGCTTCTCAGCTTTCACATCTTGGTTTTTCAATCACTCACTCACTCTGCGTCGTGATTTTCAAAAGTTTTGTAGTCAGAGGCGAATTTTCATTTTCGGGGCCCTGGGCTATTTTAAATTGGGGGCCATTCTGGAAGGTTTACGACGACTGATGTCATACAAATTAGCGCTACACATGCTTATTACATTCACTGAATAAGCTGCTCCAATTCATAAACATATTAGTTTATTCTGAATTCCCTCGATATCAGGAACAAAAACAATGACAATGAAACTAACGAAAAAGGCAGCGGTGAAGCTATCTGACCACACTCCCATTACATATTTATTGAGTACCTCAATGGCCTCATGTAATCTGCATAATGGATTCAGGCGTTTTGTTCCACACGTTATACGTAACAATAACAATTCTCAACGCCATAAAAAGAGAATGCTCATCGCCAGTCACTTCAACCCCTTGCGCTCATTCTTCTGTAGAGATCTTTTGTTAGCGGATAGTGAAAAAACGTGCGTTGAACCAAAATAAAAATATAATTGCTTACATAAACGCTGGAAATTATCCTTACTCCTAAGATTTTGGGGCCCCCCGACATTGGGGGCCCTAGGCTTAAGCCTTTTTAGCCTAATGGTAAATCCGCGCCTGTTTGTAGTATATCCAGGGCAAGGCAAACGCAAAGAACAGCCATTTTTCAGTGGTTCGTAGCACATTGGATTACATACAGTTTTTTTTACACCAAATGGCAACTGATAATCATTTCCCTGCAACGGCATTTTTCCTGCCGGACCGCATCGTAGCGCCGAAGGCGAACATGCAAGAAATTAAAAACAATTCATGCTGCCTGGAAAACAAGTGCAGAAAGCTTTCAGCACGAAATAAAAAATTACATGTTTCGCACGAAAATTTGTTTCACTGTAGAAGGTAGGTGAACAAATGTACAATATCTGTTTAGATACAACATTGCAGCTATGAGGATTTGCACATGGAAACATAGAGTTGGTTGCTTGTAGAGAAGCTTCAGAAAATGCCTGTTAAAAATGTTATTTTGCGATTTCCTGTCAACTATAATTCACGTGCATTTTGAAAACTTTAACAGAACGAAAAACCTGAAGAAAAATTCATATTATTATCAAAGGTCTGTTAGTGAATAGTTCTTGCTATATTTTCAAATCCATCAATGCAATACTGTTTTTACTGTGAAATTTACCAAATCATTAAAAAATGCCGTGGAGTATCCTTTCAAGAGAAGCAGTGTTTGCGAATGCCTCTGTACTCTAAAGCGTGAGCCAGTTTTTTAAACTGTGAAAAGTGATTTCCAATTCGCACGGTGTAATTATTACTTGTGAACAGAATTTCCCTTGGTACCTTGTATTAATTATTTTTCTGCCTTTCAGTCGGGCCCGGGTGACGTTTAAGAACTTTGAGGTAAACTTTGTTGATACAAGTTGTAGTCATACAAGTGATGTGACGTGACTGTCGTTGGCTGGTTGGCCTCGCTCGCTGGGCGGAGCAAAGTGATTTTCAACTTTTTCCCACAAGTCATGTTTCAACTTGGCCATCTCGTCGTATTCCATATCCATAAGATCTCCAAGTAAGTCAACTCCGCGCAGGCTTCTGTTTTCTGCTTTTCCTGCTCGAACTTCCCCTCGTATCAGTTGCCAAACAAAAACAACCAGTTGAACGTAGCTGGCCAATAAGTTCAAAGTCAGAAACAGCCTGTATGTGGTGAGATGAATGTACAAGCAAGTGAACTTACAAGAAACATCGCCCGTGCCAATGGTGCAAGCGTACTCGTTTGACGCCCGCGCAACACTCGCCCAAAGGAAATAGGTGCATCCTGCACCATAGGTCAAAGAAAACATAAGCGAAACCAAGTTCCTGTAGCGATAAATGACAAAAATGTTTATAGCGTAAGCAAGGAATTTCAATGATTCTTTGTCAGAGCCAGGAACGAAATTTGGTTCTTGCTCGTTCACCGGGACGGGGCGTTCACTCAGCATTGCCGAATATCCTTTTTTCTGTTCAAGAAAATGCTCGACAAATCGGTATACTTCTTGAACTGCTCTTTTCACGCTTGGCATATAAAGCCAGAAGTTGTTGGAAAGAAAAGCCAGCGCGCTGGCCACCGTGCCAATCCAGGGCAAACTGCGTAAAACCCAGTCACCCAGCAGAAAGCATTTGTCGTAGACGTAATCGGCATTCGTTGAAAAGCACTCGGTGTGGTTGTTCTTTAAAGCAGTGCACGAAATTGCGCGGCTGTTCGGCGAGAAGAAAATAACCACAGAACCGATCAGAACTAAGATGGTGACGGAACGAAGCGTCTCCCACCAGGGACGCATGCCGTGACTTGCCAGCACGTCTTCGAACACCAATAGATCATTCAAAGCCATACTTGACCACAAACTGCTGGGTCTTTATGCTGGACTTTGCTGTCAACGAGATGGTTTCATTCGTGAAAACAGGTCACGACGCTTCTTTTTCGCCAGTGACTTGAATAATCAAACAAGCGACAATATTCCAAGGTCAACGGGATGTCACATGACAATTATGCATGAAAGACGTATCATTCACTGCTATTCTTTTAAGGATCTTTTAACAAAAAGCAAAGTTCAATTATATTTATTGTTTTGTAAATAGCTGTTGCCATAGTGAGCAGGATAACTTTAACTGAGGGACTCGGGTCCGGTCCAGGACCTCCTGGTATTGTATCTGGAACTCCGGATCCAGGATGAGAAAAACATTACCATAATCACGTACAACACCCATCATATTACGCCAAGTATTCATCCAAAAGGGCCGTTTTGTGTTATACAGTATACACTAAGAGATAAAAACGAGGTTAGAGATGTTTTGGCAGAATTAGCTCCATACGAGCTCCCACAAGACAGAACTATGCTCTTGCACATGCAATTGCTTTGGTTGAGTCAGCACAGCAACAAAACAGCTTCCGCAGTAACCGTTTGACATCCCCGGTTAGTACAAACGTATATAAACACCTTTTCGAAAACTGAGGAAAAACTTACCTAATACGGATGACTTATCGTTCCATATTCCTGAAAATATTTCAGAACTACGGAAAGAGAAAACGTTTTCAAATGCAGTCGTTTGTGTTTCAGCGAGTTCAGGTGCTTAAATCACATGCAAAATCAATTGCTCCCGAAGATTCTCAAGCCTCAGCATAAATACATTTGTTGTTTCTGCTATTCATAAATATCAGGATTTAGTAATAAGCGCCACTAGTTGAGAGAAACTACACACAATTCAGTTAACAGTGAAACGGCCAAAGTAACTGATTGGCTAACTGGAAACAAGTTCTAACTAAACACTTCTTAAAAACAGTAGCCTGTGTTAAACACAAACAAACATGTCAACTCAGATTTCTCTAAAATAAGTGTAAGCGGCAATTGAAGGGTGCAATCTGAGGTATAAGTGTCTTGGTGTAATTGTGGACGAGAAATTGACGTGGAAGGATAGATGTAAACAGTTGTTTTGCACAGGATCCAAATGTGTTGTCGTACTCATGGGCGTACCGAGGTTAGATGGGGTCCGGGGTAAGAATGAAGTTGGGCGCATCCATTTTCGAACCTAAGGTCTTTCGGGAGCAAATCTACTTGCGAATTTGTTGGGACTTTTCGGCGGCGCCTCTCCGTGATTCAGCGCCCGGAGCATTGTGCCTCCCTCGTTACCCCACTGGTCGTAATGTACAAAGGCAAGTGGGCAAGCACTTCGCATAGGCCTGAGTTATATCATAACCATACAAACTCACGAGTGCTGTGTTGCTTTGCTTGTGTGATTCACCACGAACGGGATGTTCGTGAAGAATAACACCATTATATATGTAGCGCGAGCAAGCAATAGTAAGAGAGATTGCGAGCATGATCTCTATTGTTGCTTGCTGCCAC
>JGI24021J15306_10009588_pt1 | contig 11976 bp, 7 predicted proteins | sample Ectturendosymbi1_FD_15306 | JGI IMG/M metagenome (IMG submission 15306)
GAGGATTCGGAAGGCAATAGCTACACATTGATACAGGGGCAAGTGGTAGGCAGTGATGGTGATCAGTACGTTAAAAGCAGCTAGTAGAAAAAGAACACGTAAAGTTAGATCAAACTCACACACAGGCCAAACTGGGTTATGTTCAAAATTGTAGTTTTGAGATAATGGCAAAAAAATTTTTTTTTTCAACTAAAAATTTTGATGCATTTTTATCTTACTTAGCTATTTCTTAAAACTCTGGTCCATTGTAGGTCACAGTGGTACATAACAAGTCAACCAAATTTGATAACTCTTGGGATGCTCCTCTGTTTTTGACCCTCTGTTGGGCATAGACTTGTTTAGAATTTTTGAATTCTTGCAGAAACACTCTACATGGACATAGACCTAAATAAAATTAAGATTGTATGCAAAAATGTGGACAATAAGGAATAATAAAATGATATTATTTATCACATGAACTAAAAACAAATATGCAATGTGAAACAAGTTTTGCACAGGACATTCTTAGGCTATTTGAAAGTTTGCAACACTAATTTTTGTGCAATACTAATTTTTGTGCGAACTTTTCAAGTGTAAAAGAAAAATATTTGAATGCAGAATTGTTTTTATTGTTGTTCTGAATCTTATTTTCACGTTTAGAGTATTAAAATTCAACACAGAATCAAAAACTTCAACACCATTGCAAANGTAAATTTACGATTTAAGTATACATGGAAACTAATCCATACTCATTATTTGATTGTCAGGGAATAAAATGCACTTTTNATGTNAACTTCAACTTGTTTGAACATACTTGGAAAATGGACAAGGCAGATTTGCTTAGTTATTTGCAGCTTCATATTAATAGCTCTATTGCATTTAATCATATAGAAAAGAAGCATCCTATAAAACAACCGTTAGTTTTTCACTATTTGCACAAAAAAGTGCAATATCTGCTAATTTGAATTTTTCACAATTTTACAGACCATTTTATCACCAAGTTCATCATAATTGTGTATGTACTTTCCACGATGGGTGTAAGCAAGGAATCGATCAGCAAATTTTTAATAGGAAATTTATTTCACGTAAAATTACGCATCCTCAGTCCTTATTCAAATAGAACATAGTAACAACTTTAACACAGCTTGAATGCACTACAGTCACATACTATTCAGCAAGAATAGGAATGAGATTCATTTCCTTCCACACCAATGACAACAAATACAGGAAATTCGCCACAAAATATAATTTTACTAACTGTATATTAAGTGTTCAATCTGCAGTTTCATCAAATTGTTTCTCGTCTTACATTCTGTATGGTTTAGTTGAGCATTTGGCAATTGGCATATGTATTAAATATGTAAGCTATGCAGATTGGACACAATACACCAACAAATACTTCCATGTAAATAACATCAAAATAAACAACACACATGGTATCTTGTTTATGTTTAATGTTAGATTGCACTAACATCATTTTGTACAGCAAAATTTTCATTGAATGAATGAAAATACTGTGGAATCAGATGCTTATGGCACAGCTTCATGAGATCTCTGTACTTTTCTTGAGAAATCCCTGGTTTCTGTTCATACAGTTTTGGCATGCATTCTATTTGGATAAATTGATTTCCTTCTTGTAGTTTTCATTTGATAAATTGTGCATTTCTCAAATTCTTTATCAGAATAACTGTACTTGAAAAGCAGCAGTCCAGGTTTGTTTTTTTGAAACTTCAAAATCATTAGCTTTGACCAATACAACTTTTCCCCAGNATTTTTGCCTTCATCACTTTTTAAGGAATTTTTCCAAATAGTCATGTACTGAAGCAGACTGGATGCAGGTTTGAAGTCATACACACAGCTGTGATCATAGACTTCAACACATGGAACATGATTTTTGAATGACATTGTTATAGCCATTTGCCATTGATGAGTTGTGAAAATTTGTTTATTTATGGTGGCAGTTTCAATAACTGAATGAACAGAATGATTTTCATGGTGAGAATGTCCAGTCACTAGGACATTTAGTGTAATTTCTTTAATATTTTTCAAAACAGTTGTGGCATAGGAAAGCATTACTACAATTGTTCTATTATTATTTTGACCAGCACATCTGTCATAAAATAAATGAACAGTTTGTTTGCCTTGTTGATCTAGCTTAACCAAGTACTTGAACACTGCTGTTGCCACTTCACATGAACCTGATTTGGCTTCTGTTTCATTCCAAACAAAGCATGCAGTTTCCATCGAATCTATGTCAGTAATGGTGAAGTTGTAATGCCTCAGTCTTTGTGAATAATGAAATTAAGACACTTGGCCATGAGGACATAAAAGAGTTTTCTGAAAATCTAAAGCAGCAACAACTATATTGTTTGCTTCTTTTCCTTGTTCTTTCATAACACATTAATGCTCTCGCATGCTCTTTCTCCATCTGATGATTTTGATAATCTTGTTTTTGTTCATCACTCCTGGTTTCTTCTGGTGTATTGTCAAAACTGGAACACAAATCACAAGCATCTTTTTTGGTTTGTGAAACTCAAATTGAATCATGTCTTAAATGTTCTCTGATAAAACTCATAATTTTCTTGTTTTTCGTATCCTCTTTCTGTGCACCATTTTTTGTACATTCTATGCATTTCTTTTATTGTGACTTCTGGTAAATACTGCCAATTAGCATCCCTCCTAACATAATGTGATTCCACTGTTAAAAATTGTTGTATGTGATCAATAACAAGGCGCTTCTCTTTCTTCTTGCACTGCATTGTGATTTCCTTTCTTTCCTCTCAAATCTTGTTCAATGGTACCAGTCTCAGTCATTTTTGTTGGAGCAGTATCAATTATTTTTTTGCTTAAATGTTAAGTGTGTTAATAAAAAAATTTTTTGTCAAACGCTCACCAATGCCCCACTGGAAGGATGTAGGAGCTTGAAATTGCAAGTATTGTCTTTCACTCTTCCTTTTCCTGTCTTAGTGGTTTATCTTTTTCTTGTTCTTTGCTTTTTTGTAAGAGTTACATATTTTGTTATAAACAAATACATTCTAGTGACCAAAACTTCAGATGCTTTTTCGTTCTTCATCTGTAGATTTTGTATTGCATTTCATTCTGCACTTATCACAATTTTCTTTCATATCTCACATTGGAGCATTTTGACTGTTGTCAATACAAGAGCCATCTTTGCGTAAACCTGATGCTAACCTTGCCTTTTTGACATTTTTTTCCACTTTGAAGGTTGTCACTTTCTTTTTCGTTTCAGTAACAATGAAGGTTTTCTAGTTTCTGTGCCTAACTTGCTGATTTTAAAGGCCTTAACTCTTTGAACTTCCTGGTAATTCCAAAGAATAGCTGCACCAACACAATGAACATCACTGTCAAACTTCCCTATCTAGAGCAACCTTTCATTAACCTGACTATAAAAAATCTTCCTTCACTCAAGCTAACAGGCTGTCCATGAACAGTTTGCTGCAAGTTGCTTTTTGAAAATGTCACTTTAAAGACTGGTGTGCCATCTAAGCACAAATACACCTCTTGCCTCTCTGAAAAATAACAATCTTCATCTGTACTTGAACATACTGATTGTTCTTTTGCTGGGTCATAATCGACATCACCATCGTCTGAATCAATAATATCTGATTCGCCTGATTTATCAATCTCTTCATGCACTTCCTTTGAAAACAACTGTTCTGTCTAAGCTCTCTCTTCTAGACACAGTTGATCACTTTCAAAACTGCTGTCAGAATTGTCAGTGTCCCAGCAAACAACCCATTTATCACCAGACTTTCCAGTGACTTTGTCATACACCCTTGCATCTCTCCAACTTTCTCCAAATTTTAAGTATGCCATCTGTCTGTTACTACAGATTTCATATTATCAAACTGCCATGCCTCAGTTGAAACATACAAATTAACTTTAATCCTACCCATTTTCAATATCACTTCCAGTANGTGTAGCTGCAAGCAAAACCAAGACATTTGTTACTAAACAAGCAGTTAACATTTTCTTTTGCACAATCATCNTTTAGTCATGCAAGCTTATCAATACAATACATACAAACATCTAAATTCACACTCATGTCTAGGCAAAAGGCATGCAACGCAAAAGGCATGTGCAATGCAGAATTCACACCACACAGCAGTGTTTCACATTTATAATTACAGTTTTATCAAATATTATTTTCATGTAGTTGACAAAGTAGTTTCGTTTGAAATCAAGTTTGATTACCAGCTGAACAAAACATTCATCTTTTTTGTAAATTTGTTCTACTCTTGGTTGAAATGACTCTCTGAATGGACATAGCTCTGTTTCAACAGGCTAAATCACAAAGGTTAAGTCCATTATTTTTATGTTGGTGGACATAGACCTTTGGTCAAAGCTTTTTTCCTAAGGGTCTATGTCCATTTGAGGGACATAGCTCAGTTTAGTCTTCATGTAAATGTAAAAGTTGGACTTATACCCAGTGTTCCCTCTAAGCCGAAAAAAACCAGCACTTTTGGCACTTTTTTTGGACACCAGCCGACAAAAATTAAAAAAACCGCCCTTGCAAATTTGGACGCAATTTCTTCCACAGGAGAAAATTTCACAACAAAAGTTCGTTATTTTTTCAAAAATGTGCGCAACATATTTTCACGATTTAAGCCGTTCTCAGGTCACAACATGGATATACAGCAGTGAGCGGTGAAAAAAGTTTAGACGCAGTTTAGAATTTCTCTGCTTGAAAGTTTATAAAAAGTTCTAGGCGCAATTTCACGATTTGTGCATCCAAAAATGAAGCTATTTGCTAAGTTCAGACGCATTTTGGAAGTTTTCGCTTTGCGAGATATATAACAAATTTTCTGGGCGCATTATCACGATTTCGCAACCACAAACAAAGCCGTTTATCCATGAAGTTCAGACGGATTTTGGAAGTTTTCTCCAAGCAAGCTTTATAATAAAGTTATGGGCACATTTTCTCGATTTTTGCGTCCAAAAATGAAGCTGTTTGCTGTTGATTCAGACGCATTTTGGAAATTGTGGCTTTGCCAGGTTTATGAAGAAGGTTTTGGGTACATTTTCACGATTTATGCGTCCAAAATCGAAGCGGTTTGCTGTTGAGTTCAGACACATTTTGGAAGTTCTCCGCATTCGAGGTTGACAAAAAGATTTCTGGGCTTATTTTCACGATTTTTGCGTCCAAAAACGAAGCAGTTTGCCGTGAAGTTCAGACGGATTTTAAAAGTTTTCTCCGTGCAAGCTTCATAAAAAGGATATGGGCGCATTTTCTCAATTTTTGCGTCCAAAAATGAAGCTATTTGCTCTTAAGTTCAAATGAATTTTGGAAGTTTTTGCCTGATGAGGTTAATGAAAAAAGTTCTTGGCGCAATTCTGTGAAGTTCAGACGGATTTTGTAAATTACCTACCTGCAAGGTTTACAGAAAAAGTTCAGGGCGCAATTTCACGATTTATGCATCCAAAAACGAAGCTGTTTGCTGTTGAGTTGAGACGCATTTTGGAAGTTATCGCCTTGCGAGGTTTATGAAGAAAGTTCTGGGTGCATTTTCATGATTTATGTGTGCAAAAACAAAGCTGTTTGCCGCAAAGCTCAGATGTATTTTGGAAGTTTTCTCCGTGCAAGCTTTATGAACAAAGTTCTGGGCGCATTTTCCCGATTTTTGCGTCCAATAATGAAGCTGTTTGCTGTTTAGTTCAGACGTATTTTGGAAGTTCTCCGCATTCAAGGTTTACGAAAAAATTTCTGGGCACATTTTTGCAATGTTTGCATCTGAAAACAAAGCTGTTTGCTGCGAAGTTCAGACGCATTTTGGAAGTTTTCACCTTGCGAGGTTTATAAAAAAATTTCTGGGTGCATTATCATGATTTTTACGTCCAAAAACGAAGCTGTTTGCTGTGGAGTTCAGACGCATTTTGGAAGTTCTCCATATTCAAGGTTTACAAAAAGATTTCTGGGCACATTTTCATGATTTATGCGTCCAAAAACAAAGCTGTTTTCTGTGAAATTCAGAGGAATTTTGGAAGTTTTCTCCAAGCAAGCTTTATGAAAAAGTTCTTGGCGCAATTTCACGGTTAATGTTAGTCGGTGTTATACCAACTTGGTTTAAGTATGTTTGCAGTGAACTTAACATGAAAATCATGTGTAGATGCTGATTAACTGTTGGATCTTGGATCACATTTGCATTTTTGTAAATTAGAGTTTTCGTTGATTCAAGTACGTTTGCAATTAAACGTTAGCATGTAAGATTTCTGCAAGATTTCATAGTCTGACCAAAATGTCTCAAGACCGAAATGTTCTGTGACCGAAACGGCTTAGACTGAATCAGCCAGACCAAAAAATTCTTGTTTCGATTTCGGAGTTGCTACATTTTGGCAAAGTTTAAGTAAAGAAATTGTGCAGTATCATCAGATCATCAGCCTGATTCAGTTGTATTGTTGGTTTAGTGCAGTGATATTAAACCTGGGAGTCGTAAATCATGTTCGGAGGGGCCACTGGTAGATATTTTATGTACACAGCTGTATTACATTTGGTTTATTCAAGTTTTAGATGGGGATGTTGGCTTAGAGTGGGTTGCTGTAATGGGTCCTGCTACAAAAAGTTGGTAACAACTGGTTTAGTGCGACAGTAAGCAATGCACAAACAAAGACAAGAACAGTCATTCAGGACCATATGAGGGCAGCCATTGTCTGAGAGAAAAAGTTTGCATTTCGCTAGGAAGTTTACATACAGCTGATTTCATTTGTTGCCTATGTGATGACTGTTTTTTCGTTTGTTTATCAGAAAATGTTGCATGTGTACATGTTGGAAAAAGTGAAGACCATTTTTTATTTTTCTTGTTCATTCATCAAAAATGGTTAATAAAAAGTTTTTTTGGTAAAAATGGACGCATTTTAGGCCTAAGTTTCTTTTGATCTTGATGGCACTTTTTGGACACCAGCCGACTTACAAAAATCTTAGAGGGAACACTGCTTATACCATATGCTATTTTCTTAACCAAGCCAGATAGAAAGAGCTATGTCTAAAACATAAGAAAGTGCAAAAAAGTAAAAGTCACCAAAAGTGGAAATAGCCCAGTTTGGTTTTACAGTGGTGATATGAAGTACGGCCGCCAATGAGTTCGAGTTATATTTATGAGATACGTTTAATTAAAGGATAGGTTTTATCCATATGTCATTTACTCGTGCCTAAAGGTATAATAAAATGTCAAACATCCTAATTAATTACTCCTTTGATCTTGGTTGTTGGCAGATAATTTTGCGAAGTCTGGTAACGTGCATTTGTCTTGCTTCAATATTTGTCAACACGGCTGCCAAATCTTAAATTTTAAATTGCATGTGGATGGCTGCAAATTTCATTATAGAAGGCGGCATGCAGCCACAGGTTGTGCACTGTTGATCTAGTTTATAGAATGCATGTTCTGCATCCACCAGCAACAGACATTCACCACTTATTCTTGTCGTGGAAAAAAGTGCCTATAGGTCCACCGGCAGTGACATGATTCAAATAAAACACTGGGTTTGTCACTCTAACAGAACCATCATTGGTAGTCGAGCAGACGCGTCTTTATCTTCTGTGTGAATGGTTTTTGGTTCAGCTCTCACCATGGCGCCTTTCGTTTTGGTCATAGTGGTTGCACTTCTCATGGGACCAGATTTTCTTTACTTTTTTCAAAAGTTTGTGAACTTTTGTGTTCAGATTTACAGTTTAGGGTTTAGACGAGTGGTTCTTAAACTCTACAAACACGCCGAACCCTTACGTAGTTTTCCAAGCTTTTGTCAAACCCCATTTTTACCCAATATAACAGTAAAAATCTGGGTTACTGACATCAGATGACTTTTGTCGAACCCCTGAAATGGCTCCGTCGAACCCTAGGTGTTTGATCGAACCCAGTATAAGAACCACTGCTTTAGGCTTAAGGTTTAGGTTTAGGGCTTAGGGGTTAGGTTCAGGGGTTAGGTTTAGATGTTCGGCTTAGGGTTAGGTTTAGGTTTGGTATGTTTAGAAACAAACTTGGTAGAACTACCAAGCATAGTGAAGTCTACTGCACGCTTGTCATGCATTGAATGTCATGTTACAGGTGGTGGAAGAATAAGTTCTAAGAAATTAGGGTCTGCTGGTGGACCTATAGCCACTCAGTCTAGCACATGTTTGTAGCATTCCTGTTGCATGTATCATTATGTCCTCCTTGGGCAATCCTGCGATTGCTTTTCCAATAATTTGTCACTGGCATTATTAGACATCTATAGGTTGGAACAGTTTTTTTCAGTCATAGACCGAAACAGTTTTGAAATGACCAAAAACAATTTGAAATACAGGCAAAAACACTATTATGGCGAGTTTTAACACAACTGCGAGACAAATGACCAAAATGTTTCAGCGAAAAAAAGGTTAGAACCATTTTTGTGTGGTACAGCATACAAGCCTGCATGCAAGAAAAGTGGATAATTTGGGGAAGTGTTCGTTGCTAAGCACTTGGCTAGAGTAGCTATTTCATCAGGTAATTTTTGTGAGAAAAATCCAAAAGATTTTGAGCATTTCATTTCCTTCCATGTTTATCTGTGTTGGTCCTGACAGATTGGCTTTTGTGCTAGAAACATAAGACATCAATAGCCATATGTATGTTCTAGTCACACACTAGTATGGAATCCATACTATGGATTCAGTTTTAATTACATTTGCATAGGATTTACTTTAAATTTTTTTTGTACTTATCCCCCAGAAAGGTATTCTTAGTAATTGCCACATTTCATTAGAGCAGGTCTCAAAACTTTTTTCTTTGAGGGCCACATAAGTTAATACTCATCAGCTTGAAGGACAGACATCATACGTAATGTGATTGCTTGGGATAAGTTACATTTTACCAATTCAACAAACTTTTCATATGTATTGTATAAGTCGCATGTATGTACAAGTCACACCTCCATAGTTGACCTGATCATACAGTACAAAATTTTTTAAACAACATTCGTCACATAAAACAATCACATAACAAAAACTTACAATTCATGTGCATGCACACACATGAAGGTGCAAAGCACCATCTAGATCAGGGCTTCTCTAACTGTGGGTCGTGACTCCAATTGAGGTTGCAAAACAAATTGGCTTGATTAATCAGATATAACATTTTTTGTAAACTTGACAAGAACATCAAAAGCAGGCCTACAGTAATTCTATTTCTACTGCATTTTGATTGGTAATGTCGTGCTTCATGCTGTCAGTTGTTTACTAGGATGTCTACCTGAGCTATCAAATGATAATAATAATCAACCAAGCACAACAAGTTATGCATTTCTGTGTCATGATTGTTTTAAGCTACTGACTAATATTGACCTTATTGCATTCATTCCGACATGGAAGGAATGCTTCTGTTTAGAACTCTAGGTCTAGTCTAAGGGCTTAGCTAACTGCTTTGAGAGCATACCAAGTAGTTTTAGACTAAAGTTGAAAACTTCATGCAGTACACAGTTTCAGAAGTACCTTGGACTTTGATTCCAGAAAAATTGCATCGACAAACCAATGAACCATACACAGTTGATATTTTAGGAGGCCACACACCTGCCATGTCCATGAGTTTGCGAAGTTATTAAATGACAAAAGTTTGCAACTGGAATTTTCAAAAAAGAGTTTATGTCATTTTTGGATAAGAACAAGAGATGAATGCCCAGTCATTTCTGATCTAGCCATTCATAAACTCTTAGACATTTGCACAAGATATTTGTGTGAAGCGGTATTCTCAAAATTGATAATCATGAAGTCCAAAAACCAATCCTTTTTGAAAAATGTTAAGAATGTTCTTTGTCCTGCGTTGTCTTGTATCAATCGATGAATGGATGATCTGTGTAAAAATTATCAAGTGCATCCATCCCATTAGTTGTGCTTGACAATTTTTATAAACTGAATCGTATTTTTGTAATTTTTTTCACCTTACTGTTGCCATTACGTGGTAGCCTTATTACTATTACTAAATAGCTGCTTTCATGGATTGTGTGCATTTGTATGATTTTGCCACAGACAAAAATACCTCTTGAGATTTGTGATGAGATGTTTACACGTATCATTAACATCTAGGCTATCTATCAAGCAGTTGCATAAAAAAACTTTTTATAAAATGGGGCTGCAGAACAAAGAAGTTTGAGAAGCGCTGGTCTAGATAACATGCGCACAATAGCAGCGTACATGCACAGACATGAAAGTGCAAAGTGCCATCTACATAACACGCACACAGTGGCAGCGTACATGTGCATGTCACACCTCTTGTATAAGTCGCACCTGACTTTTTGGGGCATTTTTTAGTGCAAAAAATGTGACTTATACTCGAGTACATATGGTATGAGTTTTTCATTATTGACGAAATGTTTTTGCAGGCTGAATAAAATGGCTTTGCTGACCATTGTTGGTTGGATTTGGCCCACAGGCAGGGATGTGCGTTGTGCATTCTGGAACATTTAGATGTTCTGCAATATTCTGGAATATTTATTTTGAATCTAGAATATCACATCCTATTCCAGAATGACTTGTTGAAAGCAAAATGTGCTGATCGTGCAGCTTCTGAATGACAATGTTTCACTTGTTGATCTTGTTGGATAAGATTCCTGGACAATACTTCAGCTCCTGAATATAGACCACGGCTTTTTGAAAGCAGACCTAATGTCTTGGCAACAAAATAGTGGTTGTATTATTACTGCTCACAACTTTGTGAACAACCTAAATGTTGCCAATCATGCTTCATAACATGCCGTTAATCTGCTACATTGTTTAACATGGGAAAAGTTAAACGAAGAAAAAAGTAGCAGAAATATTTAAGGAGCATTATCAGTATGCTGTGGCAAACACTATATGAAACTGTGACATCTTGTTAAACAGTAACAAAGCAAATTCTTCAAAGTGTTAGGAAGCTCTTGCATTTTTTATGATATGAGAGCTGAAAAGATATTAAAGAAACCTGACAATAACTTTTATTAACTATACACTTGACAAACTTCTGAAAATGTACTTCTGCTATTTTTTGTTTTTCCTTTCCTAAGGTTAAGCCCTTATGTTTTTGATGTACCATCCCACTGTGCTGATAGTCTATATTCCTTTCTTTGACATATATATTCAGATCAACTAAAACCTAGCAATGGTATATATCTCATTTTGTATGAGTTTGGCATTAGTTTTTTTTTGTTATGTGAGTGATAAAGTAGTCAGCTTCAGTGATTGTATTCCTGTGCATAACGTTGCCTAATGCAAACATTTTCTACAGGATATCTTTTGTTGATTTATAACAAACTTTATGACAGTGTGCTTCAAAATGCACTCATTCAGCTTCCAGCTGATCATTACACTGTGAATTACAATGTTCAACAAGATTTTTTTCTAAATACAATGTTCAACAAGATTTTTCTAATATTTTTCGCATCAAAAATCAAAATCTTAGGCAAAAAATCATTAAAGAATCAAGAAATCGTATCTCAAAAAACATAAAATAAGCAAGTAAAATGTATTAAATGCATATATGTACATGTTAGTTCTGGTTCATTTAACACTTTCGCATCTGGCCAAAATCTGGAATTGTTGCGCCAAATCAACAGGATCGCACATGGCTTTGTGTGGGAATTTCTCCAGTCCGGTAAGCGCTACAGACCTGATAAAAGGCTCAAAAGACGCAGCAAGTCTTCTAGTCTGCACTCGAAAAAAAATTTTTGCTTGGGAGCTCTGCATTTTTGTGAGTGATGTCATAAGTTGAGGACTTTTAGGCCACCTTGGCCCACTTTACAAGGCCCTGGGCGCCAACCATTAGATGGTAGTATTTCGCTGACGTTTTTATTGGAAACTAGGCTACAATCCAAGTCTTTTGATACTTTGGATGACTTGCTAGGTTTCGGGTTCAAAAGTTAGATAATTAATTAGTTTGTTTATTTTAGATCAAGGGCTCTAAAAATGCGTATTCTGCCCTAGAATCCAAAAATACTGCGAGCCAAAATATTGGCATGTGGGATCGGATGATGACGTCATATAATTAACCAAAAAAC
>JGI24021J15306_10009589_pt1 | contig 11976 bp, 4 predicted proteins | sample Ectturendosymbi1_FD_15306 | JGI IMG/M metagenome (IMG submission 15306)
CATTAATCTCGGGTTGCTGTTCTTGTATCAGAAGTGTCTCTTTAATTAATAATTCGCGGTAGTTAAAAGCAGATGCCAAGATTTCAGGATTTTTAAANTCCATGAAATGATCTGGATATGTGTATAAANGTTTGACTACATCGGTAGCTTGGTGGNTCGANTTTTTAGGATTGTGTTCATCCAGGCGAAATTTCAAATTTCTTTGAGTTTGTCCAATATAAGAATGACCACACGAACATTTAAGTTTATATCCACATTGCTTCGTTCCAGATGTGCTTGCTTGTCCTTGTACTTGAAATGATCTCCAATCGTATGTGCTCATCTGTCTCTCATTCATAAAACACATACGATTGGAGATCATTTTAAGTACAAGGATCATTTTAAGTAAAAATGTATAGTTTTTTGAAGGCTTTTTTAGTGTTGATGAAAAAGTTGATTTATTTGCTTTTATATTTAGACTGCGGTTCCTTTCATTGACCGACTCAGAAAGTTGCGCTGACACCAGCATGATTTTTTGTCTGACGTCTAAGGAAGGCAATAGTGACGTTTACTTTAAGCCATCAAATGGGATCTAGCCGCATGATGAAGTAAGCTGCATCGTATAAACTCTGTGACCTCCGATTTGGTACCTGCGTAAAGCTTTAAAAAATATGTATTGAGACAATCTCTGATCAGTTTTTCGCCACGAAGACAGTTACAACTGATTTCTAATACACCGTCTGCATAATTAAGCTCAAGCAGAGAGAGGATGGGTATTTTTGACATTATATTACTTTTTGTCTTTAATAAAATCATTGCTCATCTGTGATTTTTTCCGTTATGTGAGAAATAAAGGCATTTTTATAAAGATTAATTTCTGTCAGGTTAAACAGCAACCCCAACAATATATTATCTTTGTTCCGTCTACAGTAATGATTTTTCCTTTCCTGCTTGTATCAATGCAAAATGCTTACCTACAAGCATTTGAAAACCATCTAATTCAGCGGTGTCAAACTCATTTGGTGCTGTGGGCCATATGTACGCACTTAGATTTTACCCGGGCCAGACAATTTTGAATAGAATGATATAATTAATATTTTCATTTACCATTTATTCATAGCACTGCGACTCGAAGAAACTTGACATCTTTTGGCATTTACAAGCATGTTAATATCTGGTNCNAAAGATTGTNNAGTCGCAACTTTATTAACGTTGAGTTGAGATTCGCATCCGTCAANTGATATCGGAATCGAGACNTGTTTAAGTTCATCAAAGAGAACAGTTGNTCGCAGANATAAGTANTAGCGTACGTNGNCATGGTCTTCGATGTCATTTNTTTATTTGGGTATAGGTTGGTTCAATATATTNATAAAANNTNTTGATGTCAACATTTTCAAATTTAGCTTTGAACACTGTTGCACTGTAACTCAATTAGTTCCATTTGATATTTTGTGGCACCTCTTCAGCATTGACAGGGAAAGGGTTACTGAAAATACCAAAATCAGTTTCGATATCTTTGAAATTAGCAACTCTTTCTTCGATTGTCTTGGAAATTCTCCCAATCCTCATGGAATCTATAAACCTTCATAGATTTGAACCGAAAAGGTTGTTACTGTTGGTTCAGCGCAGGGGGTCGGCAACTTTTTTTAACAAAAGATCCATTCTGCTTCACGATATTACCGGCGAGGAGCCACAAAACACTGATACCGTTTTATTTTTCATGTGACTTCATACGGACATAAGCTAAATTTTACTCAATTCTAATAGTAACCATATTAAAAAACAAATTTAAATTCCAAATTTTGTCAAATCCAGAAAGAGCCACTTCAGAGGCGCTAAAGAGACGCGAGCGGCACCGGAGCCGTAGGTTGCCGACCCTTGGTTTAGCCCAGTTATTAAGTCGTAATGTCGCGTTATGACTTTTAAACAAAAAACGTGATTCTCCTACGACATAAAAGTACTCTGTCAGACCTAATGCAAGCACAAAAGTGACATGACGTGGGCAACAAAACGGGTCATGGCGGGCCGGATTTGACCCGCGGGCAGCCAGTTTGACACCCCTGATCTAATTAGAGCATTTTTTTCTTGACTCAGAAAAATCAAAATAATGAAAACCTCAGTCGTGAGCGTTTTCAAGGTATTTTTCCGTATTGTTGGCAACTGAATAAGTTTTAATTATAGGGCTGAGGGTTTTACGTTTGCACCAATACCTACATAGGAACAGAGTAAAACTAGGAAGTCTTGCAAGGTTGTATTACAAACAACAGCGCTAGAAAGCTGTGATTTAAACAGAACGTAGTTGTTCACAAAAGCTGACAGCTACGGCCGTCGCTTCCTGCCCTGGCATTCCTGACCACATTTTCGCTATGTGGTCGGGATGCTAAAAATAAACTGAGCTGGCTACCACTGAAAAATGCAATAAACGTTGTAGTATTCACAACAAAGGTTGTGAGAAAAGGGAAGTATATCTGCAATTTTGGGAAATTTGTCGTTGCTGTATCTACATGACACAGTCCGTGATGGATGGTAGCATATTCTTAGCTGCTCAGTGATTCAAGTTAAAAGAATTGTTATAGCTGCGATGTGCAAAGAATTTGTTTTTCAAATTACGAAAATTTTTTGAATAACAAGATGAGGAGAACTGTTAATAACTTTTATCAATGAGAATTATTATATTTGAGCCACATTAAAATATGTAGTGACTTCAAACCGAACGTGAGCGAACGCGCAACATTGACCGCGTTCGCCAATTTTATCAAATTTCTCAAAGTTTTGCAGTGTAGCGTGAATCGAAATTGCATCTCTAAAATTCTAGTTGTTTTCACTAACGTGCCTTCGTTAGACTCTGGTCCTTTTCTAAAAATGAAGGCTAACGTTGTGCAACGATGCCTTATAACCAGTGGTGGGATTCAAATTTTTTAATAGCAATTCTTTCACTCCAGGACAGGTTCTCAGTATCGTAGTCTCCAGAGGCAAAATAAACAGTTATTTCTATTTACAAAGTACTGTTAACAAAGACCTGCTCTTTTAACACTTCTCCAAACTAGGCAAAAACACCTATTGTGAAATAACAAGAAAAAAACTGATTTCGAATCCGTTTTTTTCTCACAAAAGATGGGAAAACCGAAGGTGTTGCCATGTAAAAAAAATCATAAAGGGTTTAGTGGTTTTCTGCTGTTCACTCATAAGCTTGCTCTCGACCTGATCGTTTCAATCTTTGCATAGTTAACACGGACCTGTTTCTTCGTGTATTTTTACTACACGTGTACAAACGATAAGACCGGGTTCAATTAAAAGGTGATCGTTTCCTTGCTGTCAGTTAGATGAAACGTCAGTGATTGACAGTAATGTTTAATGAGCAAGGAGGTTAGATGGCGCCCGGGGCAAGAAGCAAGTTTGGCGCCCCATGTTCGAAACTGAAGTCTTCTGGAAGCAAATGTACTGTATTGAAGGAAGTAGTTGTGACATTGTTGGGACTTTCGGCGTCCTCATAGTGATTCGGCACCCGAGGAATGCGCCTCCCTGCCCCCCTCGTTACGCCCCTGTATATTTCTAAATCTTGGCATGGTAGCTGTTTGATCTATATTCTAATTACCATAAAAACAACCTATACAAGTTTCAACGAGAAACCCAGAAGCTAGGGAGGCCGTTATCGGTCTTCGTATCCCCAGGCAAAATTTCTCTCAAAGGCCCTTGACTCTTTCGCCATAACTGTTCTTATTTTGTGATTGTGAACAAGTGACAAGCGCGTGACTGGAGAGGAGTAACAAAATGGTTGAAGCGATGACGTATTGAAAAATTGCATGCTGTGTGATAGAGTTGCGTTGCAAAACTGTTAAAATTGAAGGCAACAACACAAACATTGCTGCACGGTGCTATGGATTATAATCTAGCCCAGCTATGTCCAACTTGCCGGCCGCATACGGCCCAGTTGAAGGTGTCGTTGTTGTGTACGTTTTAATGTTAATGACAACCTGTCCATATTTTGATATTCTTAAATATGACGTTTATGATGCAGTGGTCCTCAACGCCACGATATCACGTCTGGAATGCGTACAGGCAAATTTCCATGTGTCCACTGAGGTGCAAAGCAAACTCATTTCTTGTTGTCTGATTTCTACCCTTGTATGAAACCAGGGAAGTCGCAACCGGACAATTCCTCCCCCCAAAAAAATTTCAAAATCATGTAGGTACAACAACAAGCTACCGTCATTTCCACCAGAAGATATCAGCTAGTTGCGACCCTGTAACTACAAAATTACCGTGGCGCAGTGGACACGATGTCCTTCGAATTAGCGATTAGTACTTTTCGGTAAAGTGAAGCACGCCTGAAAATACTTTGAAAAATTCGGTACTCCATCCTTTTTCCGAAGTGACCGTTTTTTTTCAAATTCAACCTGAAGAATTTAACACGTGAAAGAGTTGTATTTAAATCGTGTGCAGGCAAGGAACCCTCGTTAACTTAACTTGCGTATAAATAGGATTCTCACGCGGTATTGAAAGTATTGAAAAAGTGTTGAATTGTGGAATTGGTTTTCAAGACCTTGAAAAAGTATTGAATTTGGCCAAAACTTACATACAGTGTTGAAAAAGTATGGAATTCCAAATTCAGCCACTTATTTACTCAAATTTTGTTCTTTACCGCTAATGACAGTTTTGCAGATGTTTGGCGTTGTGTCCCACGAATAAAATTTTGGAAAAATGAAGATAGTTATGGTATTAAAGTTTTTCATTTAGCATTGAAAAGGTATTGAAAAAGTATGGAAAATAGGTTTTGAAAATGTGTGGGAACCCTGTATAAAACTTTCTTCAATAGCAATTGCAATGCATGAAAGTAATTTTCTAGAAAAACAAAGGCATTGTTTCTGGTCGCTGCAGGTTACTATTTCAGGCAGGCCCAATAACAGTGGCTCTGCTTCACTGATTTTGAAAAACTGCCTAATCTTAGTTGGCAAAACCGGTTATAAACTGTGTGAGTTAATAAATCCCAAGCAATACGCCGTCTAAAACTCTGAAAACCCCATTGCTTGACATGAGCGCTATTGGTGTAGCTGTTCTCGCCACCTCTGATCAAATGTACGCCTCTGTGTAGTGAAAACGCTCGTCTGGTAGCTGCTAAGTTGGACAGATATTGACGCAGTGACTCGATTTACAAAACCAAGCGCTTGAGCAGGCCTCATCCCTGCCGGCACCTCGTTAGATCTCGTGGTTTACCTGATCTTGCCATATAGCACGTGTAATGCATCGTCAGCTATTGGTGGCAACAGCGCCGGATTTAGATGGTGGGGTCTGGGGCCCAGGCGTGGTGGAAGGCTTCATGTGCGGATACAGAATCTTTAGGTAGGGGATGATCGATGAAGTCGCTAGTATTTCCACGGATCGTTAATATTTATGACGTAATCTTGTAACGTCACATTTGTTAACTCAAGTGCAACAAAATTTTGTTAGGCAACATGATATTTGAAATGATCAGCGATTTGTGAAACTGTTGCAAAACCGGTCACCAGAAGCAAGCCAGCTTCCGTCAAATACTTCGCCGTTGTGGTTCTGGCGACGAATAAAACTTGCGGTGCGTTTCTGTGACGAGTTTCTGTCGTTTCTGTGCTGTGAAACAAAATAGTTTAAAAATAACTTTTCGTCACAATGTTAAAGAGAAACTGTTTCATTTTTCAACCAATATTCCTGCATTTTTCTGGTATATTAGCTGACTCGAGATCGCTATCATTGCCTCCAGTGATAGCGTCAGCCATCTCATCTATCGTGTTTTTGGATGATACTTCTTGACGTTATTCTGCTGCTACACCGCTGGTTAAACTAGGTCTATTCTCATCGTAACGTAGATCAAAGTCTGTAACAACATGTTCTTCGATTTTCTGTCCTCTTAGAGGTTACGCAGAAATGTCTCTGCTGGCTTCACTGCCACTGTAAAATAGTGACTTGAATGTTTCTTGACTTAGCTGCAACTCCTTCCTCTCACACTTTTGCTTCTTTTGCTTTTTACGTTTTTAGAACCATTTGTATAAGCTCTACACTTGTAAAGGCGACGATCTTCCTTCTTTCCTTTGTCCATGTTTATTTAAGCTCACTAGGGCTGCCATATTGTCATCGCAAAAAGGAGGACAATTTACGACTGTCACTCAGAACCGTCGCCAGAAAGTCATCAATAGGGAGGCTTTATATTTGTGGGGGGGGAGCGCTTGACGTTTGTGCAGGGGGGCTTGACAATAAAATTTAACAAAAATTCCACCGATTTATAATGTTTCCTATTGTAATTTGGGGGGATTGGAGCTTCGTTTGGGGGGGGCTAAGCCCACCAAAGCCCCTCCGTGGTGACGGGGCTGCTGTCACTTACTTGAGCGTGTTGCCTACACGTAACAAGTCAGATAACAAATAGTGCTGTTGATAAGTTTTAAGCATTGAAGTAAGACGTCCAGTGTTGACGATGGTATAATCAAACCACACAAAACAAAATCTTTGTTAAACTTGTCCTATTTAGCCCATGCATATTTTACAGTTTCTTTAAATTTCTTAAAAATGTAGAATCGCCTTTAACAATATTATGAAACTGCCTGCATGAAAGATGTTTCAAATTGCACTCCAGCTTTAAAGACTAGAGACTGGTTATACCAGAAAGATTTCTCTATTTTTTAGGTTTGTGACAGGCGACAGCATCAAGGAAAAAATCGTTCCACATTAGCGTAAAGAGCCATACCGCTGAAGTAAAACTGCAATCTTTATCAGTTTGCTGAAGCATTCAGTGGTATTGCAAGTTGCAAACTATTTTGCCCATCTTTCATGTTCCATCATTTTACAATAAATTGCATTTGGTTGATGCTGTTTCTGCACGAACTCAAACACGTTTTGGTATTGGTCAGCGACTGCTCATAGCGGAAAGGCACGTAGTTTTATATTGTGTGAAAAAAAACATGTGTAAATCTGTAGCAATGCTTCCACAAGTTTGAAAATCCATTGTTAGTGTGAGTAATGGTATAACTAGAGTATTGAGACAGGGATGGAAAACGTAGCTGAAAGGGTCCCACTTGCCACTGCAAGGGGCCCACTAACCGTCACTCAGAAACATATTGAGAAATGGTGGTGAATCCGGATGTGGATGGCTATACTAAAACCCTAAATCACCGGAAAATACGTCGTCGAAACGGCATCGCCGAAATGTCCCATTCCGAGGACGTACGGTGGCCCTACTTAACAATGCTACTCATATGCGACTGTTCAGACGCAAAATCTACAAGAAACGAGTAGAGATGTAAGCTAATCAGTGGCGTAACTGCCGGGGGTCAAGGGGGCGAGCCCCCCTGGAAAGCTAAATGTAAAAACGGAGCCCCCTTTAGCTGACATTTTGATATTTAGTATTCTTTTGGTTTTCAGTAGGTTGTTGTTTTTTGCGTTTTTCGGGGTGTTTTCGTTTTTTAGCCAGTATAGACATTCACGACATCCAGGTTTACGATCATTTCTTAATTTTTTTTCTGAGTGTTGGCTGGTGGCCCCCCAACGGTGGCCAATGGGCGTCTACAAAAAATTTTCCTCGGTAAAAATATCTAAGTGGCACGCGCATGTCGCATATATGGCTAAGCACACGAACATGGTGGGTGTCCCCTTTGGTGAGGGGCCCTGGGCACGGGCCTCTTGGGCTTCCCTAAATCCGGCGCTGGGTGGCAAGCGTGCTAATCCTATGACACTGACAGCAAACACAGAATGGCAACGTGTGTGGAGTGCTGTCTCAAGATAGATATCTGCAACAATCCAGTGTGTTCATTCAAGGCACGCACAAGTTTTCACAACGCCATTTGACAGACTAGTGTTTCGAGCGTGTGTGAGACAAAACATGTTTTCACAGAGTCCAAACGACAGAAAGTGGGTTGAGAGTTTTCCAATGATATTACTATGTCGACTGTTCTGCTCCACATACTGTTTAGTTTGAAACTTGTGTGATCACATTTTACGAAGCTTTATGACTACGTCCTGGGGATGACACTAACTTTAGCCGGTGAGGAGGCAATTAGGCAGTTATAAATTGACCTGTTGCAATAAGTTTACTCTAATAAAACCAAATGGATTTCGTTTTCTGCATCAGTCAGGTTTTTCCTCATAGCTTATCATTGGTGAATATCAATTCACAACAAAAACAGTTTATTAGAAAATGTATTTAGCATACAATACTGCAACATACCACTGCTGCAAAATGTAACAATCTTTTCTGAAATCTCTTGCTAAAGGCTGAATCCGAGAAGAGTTTAGAATTCTTAAGCAAAAGCTTAAAACTTAAAACATGTAGTGCTTATTGCTGCAGTGGAGGCGACGAAAGGGCAGATGAACTGGAAAACTGCCAAGAACTAATTTAAGCTTCTGCGTAGCGTTATGACGCTAGCAGCTTTCAGATGCTAGACAAACATTTCCAACTACCATTGTTGTCTGTTCAGAATATGCAATCATTTAACAATTAGTAGAAAGCTGTGATACAGCCAACGCTGTTATTGTGGACAGCTTAGTACTGTGTTCCTGCGAAATCCCCGTTAGAATGCTCAGCTGATTATACCAGATCATCATTTAATTGTTATTTTAAACATATGTCTCACAAATTGCTGTCCACGATCCAACAAAAATTGTCATCTTCTTCCCATCAAAAAGTTGGTGAAAAAGGCGATATCACAGCTTTGTTGCCATCTGTATCGGTAGTGATGCAAGATGCATCGTGCAGGTTTGTTTTCTTCGCTCAGTTCAGATAAAACTATTACAAAACGCAGGGTTGTGCCGAAAATTATGCGGCACATCTTATTTTCTGCTCGCGACACTAACGCTAACGCCATACGTTTTGTTGTCGTTTTCAAGAGTTCTTGGGGTCAGTTGGTTCAAAGTTATCTGTTTGGCACGGAAAAGACAGTTTCATGTCTTGCCTTTAAGATCTACCTACATAATCGGTTGCCAGTTGTGGGCTACATTTAGTTGCGAGCATATACAGCGTGCAGGTTTTTTTAAAGGTGTTTTAGGGACCCGATGCGGGTCCCTAGAATTTAAAATCGGGTCGGTAGAATCAGAGAAAATTATCATCGGGTCCCTAGAATCAGAGAAAATCGCGTCCCTATAATCCAGTGGTTCCCAAACTTGTTCGAACCGTTACCCAAACAAGTTAGCGATTATGTCTTATTACCCTCAGTAAAAACTTTTCACACTTCATGTCGAAAATTTCTTTTCCAATGATCTCTCATAATACAGAACAGCATTGTGGTTTTGGTTCCGCGTTACCTCCCGAAGAACCGCATATCACCCCGGGGGGTAAGTTATTCCCAGTTTGGGAACCACTGCTATAATCAGAGAAAATCGGGTCCCTACAGGTCCATGCCGGGTACCTAACATTTTCCTTAAAAAGAACCTGCAGTATGTATGTTTTTTTATTGAAGGTATAGAAACTTTGTGATGGGATAGTTATTGCTGCGAAAGGACTTTTGAAAGCAGTTCTTACTTCCACAAAATTTGAACATAAACTTGCTGAGCTGTTGTAGACAGATACAAAGTTTTTATTTAACCAATATCCCGGGTGATATTAGAAGACTGTGGTTCTGATCGTATCAACTGAAACCACGTTGCTGTACGAATGTTATGTAACACGTTTTACCAGCTTTAATACCGATTCTGGTCTGAAGCCTCTTTTCAGAAGCTTAAATTATAAACGAACTACAAATTAAGTAAAGTATAATAAATCTAAAGCAGTCAGCAAACCTTGCTTCTGGTATTAATGTGATAGTGCTATATACTGTAACTCATATGCTCAATTTTTCAATATTGTTGTGTCTTTCCATCCTGTGGCCACACGTGACGTATCCACAAGGCAATTTAATACAAGTGCCTCTCCAAACAACTATGACGCCCCCTGATGCGATGTCTTTTTGAATAATTGCACCCCTTTTCGCTTTGAGAACGTATCCTGTGGAAATAGGAGCATGCTTGCAAGTTTGCAGGGCGGACACCTGGTTAAAAACGGCGACGCTAAATATGCAACGAATGGCTTTTTGCTGATTAAGTGGAAAGCGGGGAAAAACAAGATCTAAAAGTAGGATAGACAAGGTAAAACTGACGTGTTTTGGTAATACTTTGATTTGGAAATGTTGCTCTTCTTTTTTTTGTTGATTTTTGGTGACGGTTGAGGTGAACACTCTTGCCCAAGGAGCGCTACGGCAATTCACTCAGTGGCTGTGGATCGAACACCCAACCTTCCAATTGAGAGGCGAACACTTTTCCACTGAAGTATTGCTCTTCACTATCCTTTTTAATAAAAAATCATGAATGGAATGTATAATGGCAGGCCCGTAACCAGCTTATGACACCAGGAAGGGCAAAGAGTTTTCTGAGAGGGGCCCAAATTTTTTGAACTGTGTCCAATAGTTTTAAATTATGTCCAACACATTTTTCCAGGGTGGCCGAAAAATTTTCTAGGGGGCTTCGCACCCCCCTGCGCCCTCCTGGTTACGGGCCTGATAATGGCACGCCCTGTTTGTTCTGACCCCCAAACTCCAGAGTCTAGATCCGCCCTTGAAGCAAACTGAGACCGAAAAAATGTAGGGGGGAGTGTAATTTAACCTATAGCTAGCTTCACAAAGGCAGCAAAATCGGGCAATTAAACAAAGCAAGGTGCCGACGCACGGTCGATCACATAAGCAAAAGCTGGGATCCTGTATCCCAAAGCATCCGTAAGATTGTCGTTGTTTAGTGCTTTGTTTTAGCGCGATCGAAAATTTGGATCTGATCAGAAGTTTGAGAGCAAGTGAACATATTTGAGTACCTATGCAAACCATTTGTTTAAGGTTGCAGTAAGATTCTTCATTTTTATGGCAGTTAGGGAGGGAATTTCAAAGTAAGATGCCACAAATTTTTCCGTTGAACAAAAATCTTGCCAAATTTTTGCGAAATCAAGACAGGGAAAAGCCAGAAGCCACTTCAGCAAGTAGATCTTTGGGGCATGTTGGAGATTTTTCTTAGTAGCACCCAAACCCGTCGTTGGTTGAGGAATTCTGAAACTAACTATAATACTGGAAAAATTATTATGGATTTTTATATTTTTTAATAATTTTTCAGCAAATTACGGAGTTTTCTAATTTTTCTGGTCGCTGACCGCACATGAATGAATGTGATGATGTTTTGAAGCAAAGAAGCGGCAATTCGACACAACCGAGATCTGTTTTTTTTCGCTGAGACATTTCGGTCATTTGTCCCATAATAGTATTAACACTCGGCGTAACAGTATTCACTACTGTATTGGGCATTATAATCGAATTAACTTAATTCACCAGTCTACTGGAGATTATGACCGAATTAGCTTATTGTTTTGGTCATTAAAAAAATTCGGTCTATGACCGAAAAATTGCCACCAAAAATCTTAGACCGAGATTCATGTTGTGTGATAGCGCATAATACAAGGTAATAATTACAAAAGAGAATATTAGAATAAACAGTTCAGCTGAACATGAGCAGTTTGAAATTTGAACTGCCTCGCCCTCGTAGAGTATTTTAGCCTACAATAATTTGTATAGCTTCGTATCTAGCCAGATTTTTAAAGTATTTTGAAACATCTCCTGATTATTCAAAGGGATAAGAATAGTCAAAGACAAAAATTAATAGTTTTGAACGAAGTTTGAGAGATGGGAAAGAGAAAGGATTTGAGTCCAGAAAAAAATGACAAATTAGCGTTCTACTCAAGCGTAGTGACCTTAACCAGAAGATCTAGTTAAGAAAAGTATCAAACAAAAGTGTTAGTCCTGCAAAAAAGAAACTAAAAGTGGGAAGTAAGATTGACAATGGAAGCAGGATTGTGGAGTCGGAGGTAAAATATCCGACTCCGACCTTTCCAAAATTTCCGGCTCCAACTCCTTAAAATGAAGGGAATGGAATTTGACTGTTAAAATCAATGGAAATCGTGGTGCACAGCAAGAAATCTCTGTTTCAACAAAAGTTTCAAAAGAAATTGTACCATTTCAACAGGAATTC
>JGI24021J15306_10009590_pt1 | contig 11975 bp, 11 predicted proteins | sample Ectturendosymbi1_FD_15306 | JGI IMG/M metagenome (IMG submission 15306)
TTTCCTTTACCAGTACATCGACTTTCAGAAAATTAGGCGCAGTACACACAGAAAGCTCCTTGACTTTTGACTCCACCTTAACTATGGACTATAACCTGCATATTTAGGTAGTCCTTCCTGAAGTAGGCTACCTCTTTATCTTTCCCTGGACTACGCCGGGAAATTGGTAGATTTTACCTGGCTGCCACCTAGAACCTAAACGAGCATTCTCATCGTTGCTTGTTTTCCTTCCAGCGAACAAGCCAATGTCCCACTGCGAAAACGCCTTTTCTACGATTTGCGTATCTGGTACTATTTCAACAGCTTGCTCAACATCAGCTTCACTTCCCATTGTATCAATCACCTCTTCATTGTTTAAGATTACATTTTACTCTCCGGCATGCCCTTCTTCTGTACTTCTGAATAGTAATTCAGCAGAACCGTCGCCAGAAGGTCTTTAACAGGGGAGCTTTATGTTTGTGCAGGGGGCTTGACAATACAAAAATTAGCAAAGCTCCACTAATTTATAGTGTTTCATATTTCGAATTGGAGGGGTTTGAAGAATTGTTTTGAGGGCTCAGCCCACCAAAGCCCCCCGTGGCGACGGGATTGTAAATCAGCAACCAAGACTGGTTGCTCAACCTCGCCATACCGAGTAATGTTGACATACGTTTCGATGCGAAACATAACAATGTTGACTGAAAACCACGCTGTAGCAGTAGCTGCGATTGGTAGCCTATGGATTTCTGCTCTGTGAGGTCACATTCTCAAACACAACTTCCCTCTTATGAAACAGATGGTATCACTTCACAATTAGCGCCTCAAAGCTTGTTTCCAGTTCTGTGTTGGGTGTTTCCGGAAGCATGGCAGGTTGATTTAATTGTTTTATCCTATATGACGCAGCACAAACGTATGCGAAAAAGTTGTTTTGAGAAGAACTTCACAAAGAGGTAGCGCAGTCCCGAGAAGTAACTTTCCAGGTGAAGTACATGAACGCCATCGTGTTTGCAAACATTGTGGGGGGAGCAATTGCCCGGTTTGCCCGTTCCTGGTTGTGGCCCTGCCCCTGAGTGTACCAGAATTATCCAGGGGTGTATTAACTTGATGGGGTTTTCAGGGGTGTACCAGATGTGTGCTCTTCAAAAACAGTTCATTGCCCTACATATGTCCTTTGCTCCAGCGCACTGTGTTAACATTTCACAGATTTTAAAACCATATCTATCAGGTGGTTTGCACTGTCTGTCTTTTCCCACCTGTTTTTTGTAATGTTGGTCAGAATCAGATGACCATCACATATTATTTTTTCTTTAAATGCTACATTCGGGAGTATGCAGGTAAGAAATGTTTGGGAACCCTTGCTCTAACTTGAATTTTTTGTAAGCTAATATACCAACCATGCTTTTCTCTGCAATGATTATTGTTTTGTAGTAAGACATGTAACACTATTCTCCACATTACTTTTCAAGCAGTTTGCTGGAGCTGTCCGAGAACTTATACCGAGAGGAAGTGAGTAATCTCTATGTTAAATTTAACTTTGCACTTTTTCAGTCCAGATTCTAGGTTGTTATCATCTTATAATTTTGAAAGATATTGCAGTAAGTTGTTGATCCTCAAAGCAACTTCACACACGCAATGTTTTAAAGAAAAACTTAGAAGCGAAGGGTAGTTGTAAAAAAGAGCATAGTAACTATCAAAGGAAATACTTCACTGAATCAAGTGAGAGTAAGGATGTCAGCAAGTCACATGCTGAGTGCAACGTAGCCCACTTTTCCGAGAGTAAGCTTGAAATTTAGCAGTGTACAGTTGTAAAGAAAGTTATTCAAGAAAAAAAGGCTTGTATTGTTAAGAAGCACAAATGGAGGTGCGATGCCTACATCGTGTATGGGTTTTGTCGTACAAAAGAAGAAATGCTGAACCCGTATCCTTCAGGGCATTGCCTATTTTATACAAGCATATTTGGTAAAAGTAATTTGGCTCCAGGACATCTCAAAAACGTACGAGGTCACCGAATTCTACTCATCAAAATAAGTCAAAGACATTCTTTGAAGCATCTCCAGAAAGACATTGTCAATGGAAAAAATCCGTTTCCAAAGTACAAAACCATTTAGAAACAAGAACCATTGTCGAGTTGTTTCGTCTAAATGTTGGAGTTTGCTCAACTGCTCAAGCCATCTTCGCCAAATTGAATCAGTTCATTCAAGAACATGGTTTTGACTGGATGAAGTATAAGGCAGTTGCTACAAACGGAGCAGCAGACATGCAACGCACTACCACTGGAGTTGTCCGAAAAATCAAAACCATATCCCTTGACTGTGTTTCAACCTGTTTTTGGGGGGATATTTTGGTCACTGACCGAACTTGTTTTGAAATGACCGAAAAAATTTAAGCCAATTAGGTCATAATGCAATTTCGGTCATACAAAAATGTCCCAAAATGAAAAAATAACCGACATTGTTTAGGTTATTTTGGAAAAATGACCGAAATGTCTCAGCGAAAATAAACCTAGGTTTCAACTCACTGCATGATTAATTGAGAATCTGTGGTTGGAGGTTAATTTAAGAATATAACCAGAGGTCAGGTCTGGAGGTTGTTCTTCATGATGTCAAAAAATTGATAAATTCATCCTCTAACATCCAAAGAGGCATCGGAACGTTTTCAGACGTGTGCAAAGACATGATAGCAGACACAATGAGGTTATATTTCATGCTGAGGCACGGTGGTTATCCAGAGGGAAAGTGTTAGAGTGTGTGTTTCAACTGTGGCAAGAGTTTGCGGGTTTTTCTTGCTCAAAAGGTTACCCAATATCCACTGATTTCCAAGGCAATTTTTGACTTTATTTGAATCTGAATTCTTTTTCATGGATCGTGCAGCCGTTTACATATGAGGAAATTGCCTTGGGCTTTTCGCATGTAGCTGCAACAACGCAGGAAACGACAGGACACGGCACACGTAACACTAAAATTAATGGAAGTCAATCTTCCTGTTCATGAAGTTTGTACACCACCCAGTATGAATCAAAAAACAAATCATCTGATTTACTGTGATTGCTCCCGCTGAACTTCATCCGCCATTTGTGGAAAATGTGGTTTCAACCCTGTTTCAAGGGCGTTTTTCATGCGAGGATCAACATCCTTAATTGAGTTCGATTTTATCACTTTCTTTCGACAAGCGCAGAAAATCCTTGCTCGCAAAGGTAGGTTGTTGGCACGCGATCAAAAACGTAAATCGATTATTGGTGAAATTTCGGTATTCTGGAATGCTGAGAAGTGATACGCAAAAATCGGCTGAGAAAGCGACATTTACAGGATAAAAATTGCTTACATTTTACACTTTTACAGCACTAAATTTTAGTGCATGGCAAGGGTGTACAGGTGTTCTAGCACATTTAAAAGTGTGTCCCAATATAAAAAGGTTTACAACCAATGGCTTAGTGAGTGCAAGCTGATCAGCAAGCTGCCATTACTTAAAGTCCCCAAGTGTGTAATTACTCAATTGAAAAAACAAATTCGCAACTGCTATTGCTTAGGAACCTAAAGCAAAGTGCCCACTGCATGAAGGAGCCTCGAAGTCTTCTCCTATTAACACTTGATGCTGAATTTTCATTGCTTAACTACATCAGTTTCAACGAACTTCAACACCAGATGCAATTTCTTAACCTGAAAGACTCACTCAGCGTTGCCAATACATCTTGCAGCAGTTAGAATCCAGGAGTTCGATAAGATAGCGCCTCCGCAGATGAGCCTTGTATCGGACGTTTTGAAAACAGCCGCTTGCCAAGGCCAAGATTCGGGCACAGCACGGTTTCCTCCAACGATACGTTGGTCCTGCACGTCAAAACGTGGTGATGGTTGCTGTTCTTAAATGAGCAAAGATCTAATCCACTCGTTTCAGCGTCACCAATTTTGTACGCAACGACGAGGTAATTATCCACGTACAAGACATTATAGACAATGTGAAAAACACACAGAGAAAAGAAAACCGGTGAGACCAAAGCAAGAATTTGTTTGCCTACGTTATCCGTGCTGCGATTTGACGGACACTGGCAAAGTCATCGTGATCTGATTCTGCTGGAAACTTCTTAGGATTAAATCAATAAAACCAGAACAAAAACAAATATCAAACGCAGCTTACCCAGGTGAATTGAGGAGCGGTATCAGCTTTCCCACATTCATTGAAGCTGTTTGACGTTTGCACTAACATTAAAAGTAGCAACGAGTGACTAAAGCATAAAAATAGGAACTTGAGTAGACTGGCGAAACGACGTCAAGATTGCAAACGCTGATAAGATCACCGGACAATTTTCAGTTTTTTGACAGATCAGTGTTTGTCTTTTAAAGTCAAACGAAAACTCAACTGAAACCATGATCTCTGCATGCTTTAACACAGAAACTTCAATTTTTTAAATCAGCTGTTAACATTTTCATACCATTTTACGCATAAACGTGACGAAGTTGTTGCTCTGTCCGCGGCCGATAACACATTTTATTCTTGTATTTCAGTTAAAAGGCAAAAGCGTCAGTCGTCACAGGTTGTACCCAATGACTTTATGCATTTTGGATAAATTTCGCGGTGACATTTTCATGTTCAAAACAAAATGAACAAAAGAAGAATAAAACAAACAGTGCGTTCAATAAAGCAAAGGTCGTAGCAGAAATCATTGTGATTGTGATAGTGGAGCCCGAAAGAAACAAAATCCCAAATTTTGCTTAATCTTTTAGTTGAAAGCTTCATGTTGCTCAAGTTTAGAGAGCAGTTACTCTTTGTTACGACTGTAAACAGTTACTTTGGAATTATTTGACAAAAAAACAGTAACACTTGATTATCACTTTTCTTGCATCGGTAAATTCCAGTTGAAGAACACAGTCACTAGGGTCAGAAGAATTCAGATGAGTTGATCATAGGTGCATATAACTTGTCGCAGGTAGCTATAGTTTTTGTTTTTCATCATTTACGTGATATTTCAATCAGAAAGCATACGTTAAGTTATTGACCAGTACATGCACTACAACGCGCTTTTCTGCCGTTTCCGTTGTGTTATTTTTCATTCTTTTCGGATGTCCACCAATTCATAAATAAAACTATTCAGCATAAGCATTCCGTGTCATAACGTCATCTTAAAAATTGCAACTTAGCTGTGGAAGTGGTAATTCTGATTATGGTATGTTCAGCCTCTCACGCTGTCACACACAAAGAATAAATGTGAAAAGTGTGTTCTCAGCATCACGTATTTCAAAATATCGTAGGTTTTCCACTACGCTTTGTTCAAGGCAGGCCAAAAAATTTTGAGGGGGCCAAAATGCTTCATTTTAGTCGAATAACACTATTTTGTTTAGAAAAACGCCTGTCAAAGCATAAAATAGCTATATTTTCTAGAAAGTTGGAGGGGGCATGGCCCTTTTGACCCTCCCTGGCTACGCCCATGGTTCAAGGTGACGACGAAATCCAGACATGAGCGTATTCAGGTAATTGCCATACAAAGCACAGCTTAAACTTTCTTTAGTGTATTAAAAAAGCAGACGTATACCGCATTCAATTTCATCACTGTCGTCGGGACAGTCTCTGATGCCATCACATTGCTTATTCGCATCAACGCAGGTGCCTTCCCAGCAAGCAAAACCAGTGCACTTTGCTGCAGAAATAGGAAGAGAACTGTTATTTCAAGGTTTTACCCTGTATGCAGATGTGCAATGGTATTTCGTTGCAAGTAATCTTTCTTAGCGATAACAATTCTGATGAAAAAAGCCTTACACCTTACTCCGGGAATGTTAGGCTACTCTTGCGTTCGAGCAATATGAAGATTTATAGAAGATCGAATTACTCATTACTAGGCTAACTTCCTTGCAATGTGAAACACCTGTCTTTTCCTAAGGGTTTATGCAGCTACCGATTGTATTTCCTTCATTTGTGTTTGCCCCAAGTCGTTGCACAACCAAACGGATCATTTTTTGTCAGTCGAAGAAGTCGTTGCTAACATTTAGAACATAACCCTTCTCAATTTATCGGACGAATATTTTTTTCTACAGAGTAGGTGTTTCACCCTGTTTCATGGTGAGGTACATCTTTGCAGTAAATTTATACTATTTGATCTTTGTTGAAAACCAAAAACATTAAATTTGAAAACATGTGCTTTTTCAATTTGAATTCGTAACTCGGGAAGCCTCTTCGTATTAGTTAGTTGTTTTCTTAACAAAAACAATTTACCTCAGTGACAAGCATTACGGAGTTACAGTTTCAATTTTCTTTTCACCTTGAGTGGCCCACTGCAACTGGAAACCGCTTCCGCTGATAGGACTTGAATCGCTGTGAAAAACTACAGTGACGTTGTTGGTTGAAGACAAGAAGTTGCGCGGGAGCGTTCCGGTGCTCTCTTCACAAAACACGGCGCCTGTGTACTGTCCGCAAAAGAATGAAAAACACCTTAGAACGTTCATCATTTACTGAACTTCTATACAGAAAATTGTTTTAAAAAATCACAATCACGAAAAAACATGGTAGGCTTGTTGCTCTTTTGTTGGTTTGTTTACCTCTTAGTCCCGCTTCTGACAATATTGAAAAGACATGTGAGACCTAAATATGATAATTTAATTGCGTTTGGCGCTGGTGAATTTCGCAAATTGTTTAACCTTTTCTTATGTTCTTATAATTCGATTTTCAATGACTGGAAGTATTCACTACAATTTATTGCCCATTACATTAAAACAAGTTCTACACAATTCAAAGTGGAGGTTGATCTTACAAAATTAAACTTAGAAGGTGATTTCATAAATTTCAAGTGGATAGATAAATTTATAGCTTTTAAGTTGGGTGTTTGATTTAATAAATTTAATGAAGGGCATGATTTCATAAATTTTACCTCGATAGAAAAATATATGAACTCAACTTGGGGGTTCACTTCATAAATTTAACCTGGGGTTTGATTTTTAGATTTACTATTGTGGGATGATTGTGAAAAATTACCGTGGGAGTTGATTTTATAAGTTGAAGATGGGGTATGATTTAATAAATACGTGACGTGGGGTAATGATTTTATAAAATATAAGCTGGTGGAATGATTTCATAATTTTAAGTTGAGGCAATCATTTTATATATTCAAGATGGGGTTGATTTTACAAAAATATTAAAGGGGTGATATTTTCATCAATTATTATGGGGTGACGATTTTATAATTGCAACGTGGGTTTTGATTTTATAAATTAAACTTGGGGTTGATTTTATAAATTAAGCGTAGGGAATCATTTTATGAATATTTAACCTGCGGAGATGATTTCAAAATTCAACTTCAGGAATGATGTTATAAGTTGAACGTAGAATTTGGTTTTATAGATTTTGCGTAAGGATTTTTTTTTGCAAATTGAAGGTGCGTGGTAATTTTATCTAATTCAACGTGGGGTTGATTTTGAAAAGCCAAACTTAAGAGATAAGTTCATAAATTTTAGGTGGGTAGATAATTTCATAAAGTTAAGTTGGTGATTGATTTTATAAAATGTAACGTCCAAAAATCATTTAAAAAATTTGACTTTTATGATTTCATAAATTTACCGTGGGAAGTGATTTTATAAGGTATAACGTGGGGGAATGATGTTTTAACTTGGGTTTGTTTTTATAAAATCTAACTTGTGGGTTGATTTTAAAAAAATAAATTGGCCAATGCGTTTATAAACGTAACGTGGGATTGATTTTATGACCGTGCAAACTGGCATAATTCATTTGCAGGACGCCCCGCGATCAAACAAACACGTCACCTGCTTGTCTAATTGTTTATTTCTCCATCAAAACTTACGTCTCAGCCAATCCTGTCACGCAGCACTCGCGGCTGTTTCTATAGAAACTTTATTTGCCAGTAGTTCATATTCATGAGTTGACAGCAATCTGCTGCAATCAAATCATTGCCATCGTGTAAAAAGCCTGAAAGTACTTGTATTTGAGTGTTCAACGCATGGGGAAGCAACTAGATACTAATTTGCGTTTGCCTTGAATGGGCACTCGACTTGTGCTTGCCGAGACATCTGCTAGCATTGAACCTTATCCTGGGGTTGGTTCCTTATGCAAAAAAGACACAGAATGCTCCACTCACAACTATTTAAAAAGGTTTTGCTACAACCAAAAAACAGCAGTCTTTGCCGCACCGATGTTATAGCGTAGTTACAAAAAGGTACAAGCAAAATTGATGCGAGTTTTAACAGTGATTTGAGAATGGATTTTGGTGATTTTCTAGTTATCTGTGTGGTTATTACACCAACATGCATAAACAAATGTTGGCTATTCGTGATGTTGCTGACATTGTAAAAACACATGAAGAGAGAGCATAACTTTGTTGATCTAGTGCGCAACAAATTTTATACAATGTAACCAAATTTCCATAACTAAAAGTCAAGAAAAGGTATGAAGAGAGCAACACTGTTGGAAGGGTTGAAAGCACAAAGAGAAACAAAAGAAACAAAACTTTGGAGGTGGAGCTTACTATATATCTAAAACGAAATGTTTATGCTTTACAATGTGCAAGTCAGTCTCCTTTCCCGCAAAAGAAACACAAAAAAATTAAAATCAAAATACAAACAGGAATATGACGTGTGCGAAACTTCAAGAGAATATTCAACTCATGGTTATCTTCTGGTATAACGATAGAAGTAACAAAAGTGTGGCTATGAACGTTTGTAAGTTTTTTTCTAAAAGAAAAACATGTTGTTTTTTCAGAAAATTATCCAAAAAGTGAAGGTGGCGTGAAATTTTTTTTTCAAACGAAGCAACGTGAGCTTGGGAGTTGTAATTACAATTTCAACCAAACATTAGTTTCTTGAAAAAGTTATTTTGCATTGTCGATCATAACTCTTTGTTGCAGTATTTACCTAGTATGCCCTCTTGTTGAATGTCCATGATTTTTTATTCCGCAGTTGTGACCAAAATATATTTTTTTCGTCATAAAAGTGGATGATTTTTATTTACCTTTCAGATGAAAATTCAGTCAAACTTAATTACCAGAATAAAAATGGGATTAAAATTTTAACCAGAATTTTAACAGCGTGTGTAAACCGCGCCCATACGTCAGTTACAATCTCATTGTTGTTGGGTATAATTTGATTACTTTTCTAGATATTTTTGCGTGTATAAAGAAGGTTGCAATATGAAGAACATTTCAGAAAAAGTTTTTAAATTGCTTATCTCCCGTGGTATTTCACTCCATACTTTCTAGGTGTTTTGACATAATTTATACAAATGGTTTTGAAAACGTTCTACTTAACTCTTCTGAAAGAGCTTTTTAATTGGTATTGACCAAGTGATGGCACAGTGTTTTAGATAACTGCAAACTAATATTTACTGAAAAATATTTCAAGTTCGTCATTGCTTGTTTTACAGTGCACAGGGGTTCCCAATCTTTCTCTGACCATGTACCCCTTCAGCATTTCGACAGATGAGCATGTACCCCTGAAATTTCATATGACAAAAAGGCTGAGTAAAATAACAAAAATCCACTTAATTTCTAGTAGAACTTCTATATTTTAGACTAATTGAAAATAAATAATATATACATATATATGTATATTTCCCGTTGTATTGATAACCTCAAACGTACCAGATAGGCAGATGTACTCCTAGGGGTAGATGTAACACAGATTGGGAACCCATTGACTACTCTAGCATGCATGGTCAGCGTTTTGATGCAAACACTGACACACGAAACAAACGAAAGACCAAAGGTAAAGTTCCAAGGAATCTGGGGAAAATATTTTTTCTCTATCCTGCAATATTGCAACTTACTCTAAAGTGTGATCGTCGTAACACAACACAAGTGGGCTTTTAGTTTTTCAGGAAAGAAAGAAATGAAAAGAGAAAAAAATGTATTTGATCGATCGATTCCAATGATGGTTTGCATGAAATGTTTACGGAACCGTGGGCATTTTGACAAATTATACAGACGTTTGGAAGCATATCAAATGCACTTACAGTATGTAATGTCTGGAATTGATCACGCAAGATCCTGGGTAGTGCAAAGAACAGTTTCAGTTAATTTCATCCCGTATGTGTTACGAATTTCAAATTTTCAGATTTTCAATAGAATGTCAAGTTTTCCAAATTTCAAAATTTGCGATTTTCAAACCTATTGTAATTTTCAAGGCTGCTTAAAAATCTACTTGAAGTGCACACACTTTCATAGACCTGCAAACCGCTGTTTTTATCAGCGACGTGTGATTTTGTCCGAAGGTTTACATTTGACATTTTTGCTTTCAATTTTCATGTCACTGCTTGCCTCATAATTTTCAAAAAGTATTTTTCAAAACGAATTTTTTTCACAAAAAAACATTACAATTTTTGTTAAAGCGTCCATAACAGCTACAAATTTTAGGCTTACAGATATCCTAGCATTATAATTGCACATGTTAATATTTTGGCTTACCAGCTCCGAGCCATCATACACAGCCATCCAGTCCTCGTCGCACTCTCCCACCCACTTTAAATCCATCGAAACAAACGTGACAAGAACGACCTGTTTCAAGAGTACAAACGTTCTGATGCCTTGCACGGAGAAACAGGCAAAAGACCAGCGACACGTGGGCTGTCAAACAACACTTCACCTACTATCGTTTCGTTGTTGCATCACAGAAATAAAATGGGCTTAAGTTTGATGTGGGACGGACAGGGAAATGTCAAGTGATGTAACTGAACCAACACATAGGGGACTTTCCCAATGTTCTGCAAAATTACCTTGTCGCTAGTCGTTGTAATGGAAAGAGAGCAGTCCAGGTTGCTCGGATATTTATCTTGTCCGTCAATTTTGGGTGACGTGACCGTTCCTGTGTCATTTGTCACTGTGTCAGTGCTGCAGACTAAAACGATATCAATGTTTAATTGGAACATCTGCGATGTTGTTGGCATAAAATACAAAAACGAACTGTTGTGTTTTGAAAGCTATCTACGCTGATGTGAGCATGCAGCTGTATTATTTTGCAGTCAACACAAAATGAGATCAAAACTTGAAATGTGCCTCTGATTTCTTCCAGGCACATTTGAAGTCTTAATCTCATTGTGTTTTGATTGATTTGATTGCAGAGCATGCGATGGTGAGAATTGCGTGAATATGAGTTTAACAGCATCAAGAAAAAATGCGGCTTTTATGAACAAAATCACGCTTATAAAGAAAACCTACTGATTCTGGAAGTGTCAGAAAACGTTAAACTTTACATTGAGCAAAAAAGAAAATTATGCCTAATTTGTGGAAAGAAATGGCAATTAGAAGATAGTAGGTTTGCATATATTGTGTTGTCGTATAATTTAAATGAACTTACACCCGTACCGACAGGAGTTAGCTTTGGAAGTTGTTGTCTGTTTTTACAATTGCAACCAAACTGAATTTTGCCTCATCGCACGTTGCCATTCGCCTGCGAGGGACAGTCGTGAAAACTCTTAAAAATCTGATGCTTCAGAAAAAAGCGCCATCCTACAGAAAATCCGCACCACGATAATCCGCGGATATATATTTTGTTGGTTTCAGACCGGGTATGGGGGGGGCTTGAAAATCGGGGCTTTGGTGGTTTAGCCCTCCCAAACAATGTTCCAAGCCACCCCAAAATTGAAATATGAAACACTATAAATCGATGGAATTTTGTCAATTTTTAAAATGTCAAGTCCCGCTGCACAAACATAAAGCCCCCTTATCGAAGACTTTCTGGTGACGGTTCTGCTGAGAATGCAGAGCATAAACTTCAGCCTTTCACAGCTATATGCGTTAACCAGTAATGTTAACCTATAGCCAAAGAAAATAGCTTTTGACATCATACCATCTACCGCTGCAACCAGTGAACAAAGTGACAGGAAGAGAGACACCTTCAAGGGCAGTGACATGTTGCTTGTTCTCTTCTTTGGCAGAACGTTGTGCTGTGATAAAAGAGTGAGTTTGACGAACATGTATGGAAATGAATAAAAAAGAAACTTAGCGAAGAAATCAAGTTTTTGTGAGTAATCTCTATATTAAAATGTTTCCTAAAGCATCTGTGGAACTT